>Ga0172378_10000001_pt1 | contig 250902 bp, 238 predicted proteins | sample GrowelOW332metaG_FD_119755 | JGI IMG/M metagenome (GOLD analysis project Ga0172378, IMG submission 119755) | Groundwater microbial communities from an aquifer near a municipal landfill in Southern Ontario, Canada - Pumphouse #3_1 metaG | ecosystem: Environmental > Aquatic > Deep subsurface >... | reverse complement strand
TTGTCGTAGGATCACAACCAATTTGTTCAGCTATTTCCCAACATTTTTTATGCTGCGACAACATCGAACATATAATCTTCCTGTTTTCTTCTGTTAAATGTTTCATATTTTTAACCTCCTTTTCCTTCTACAGGATACTTAAATTATACTTTATTAGACTAAAAGCCGGGAAAAACAGAAAAACGGAAATTACTTTTATAATTCACGACAATTCAACAAAATCTATTTTATCGTTTAATTTATAATTTTAAGTTGTTATAATCATTATTAGACTATTAGAAGCGGGGGATTATTATGATTAAAGACATATTAGTATTCGCATTATCTTCTAACGTCGAACTCACTGATAAAGTGTGCGCTTTACTTGGAATCGAAAGAAGCCAAGCAGAGATTCATCACTTTGCAGATGGTGAAGTCCTTGCAACATCAAGAGCTGATGTTCGTGGTAAAAAAGTTTATATAATTCAATCAACCTGTTCACCAGTAAATGATCGAATTATGGAAACCTTAATTTTCATCGACGGAGTAAAGAGAGCTAATGCTAGAGAAATCACACTCATAATGCCATATTATGGGTATGCACGACAAGACCGAATTGCTCACATTAATGAGCCAATAAGCGCAAGAATGGTTGCAGATTTATTCTCAAATGCTGGAGTTAAAAGAGTTCTAACTATAGAATTACATACTCCACAAATTCAAGGATTTTTCAGTGTTCCACTCGATAACTTATCACCTTCAAGTGTTTTTGGAAAATACTTCCAAGACAAGATTGTGAATGGCGAAATCGACCCTAGTAATATTGCTATTGTTGCTCCTGATCACGGTGCTATGTATCGTGCAAGGGACTTAAGTAACTTTATTCCTAACACAAATATTGTTGTTATTGATAAACGTAGACCAAAACCAAACGTTGCTGAAATTACTAACATTGTTGGTGATATTGAAGGCAAAGATTGTATTATGGTTGATGATATCATTGATACAGGTGGAACTATTTTAGCTGGTGCCCATGCTTTAAGGGAACATGGTGCTAAGACCGTTTATATATGCTGTGCTCATGGTTTATTTAATAATAATGCTATTTTAAAATTTGAAGCAAATAATGATATTTCTGAATGCTTAATTACTGATACAATTGCACATCCTGAATTTGCAAATAGTAAAAAAGTTAAGATTTTATCAATTGCTGAAATGATTGCTGATGTTATTAAATCACACGAATCACACGAAAAGATTAAAGATCAATACGCTAGATTCCATTAGTTTATATAAAATTAAATAAAGAGCTCTTTATAGAGCTCTTTTTGTTGTTTAAATACTTTAATAATAAAAGTATAATATTTTTATGAACGAAAATATTATTCAACCATCAAATAAACTGATGCTTACAAGAAACATCAATGATTTTGATTTTGTTTTAACTGCCAAAGAAAGTAAAGAATTAGATGCTTTAAGCAATATCGATACTTTAAAATTGATGGAAAAGGCTGGAGATGAAATATATAAATATATAATTAATAGATTTTCTAGTAAAACTACATTTTTAGTTGTATGTGGGACGGGAGGAAATGGTGGAGACGGCTATGTCTTAGCTCGTTTACTTCTTGAAAATAAATACAAAGTTAAAATACTTAGCATTGGTGAAAAATTTAGTAAAGAATGCGAAATAAATAAAGACAAATATTTAGGAGAATATGCAAATTCATTAAAAGATGAGCGATTTGATGTAGTTATTGATGCTATTTTTGGTATTGGATTAAATAGAGAGATAGTTTCGCCTTATAAGGAATTATTTCAAGAAATAAATGAACTTAATTCTTATAAAATTTCTATCGATATACCAAGCGGAATTAATAGTGATAATGGTTTTGTTATGGGTTCTTTTATTAAATGCAATCTATGTTTAGCAATTCAAGAGTATAAATTAGGTCATTTTTTAAATTTCGGAAGAGATTCTTATGATGAGATTGAAAGAATTGATATTGGCTTAGTAGCTCCTGATTTAAATAATTATATTATTAGTTTAAAAGCACATAATTATGTTCCTTTATTTCCAACTCGAGACAGTAATTCAAATAAGGGCGAATATGGAAGAGCAAGTTTAATTGCTGGTAGTCCTGAACTTATTGGTGCTAGTTTAATAAGTTTGAATGGACTTGAAGTTTTATTATGTGGAAGTGGATATTCAACCTTATGTGTTCCTGAAAGTTTATATCCAATTTATGCAACCAAGAATTTTGAAAATACCTATGTTTTATTAGATTCTTCAAAAGAAGGATATCTTAAGTTTGATAAAAAGAATCTAGATTCATTATTAAATCAAGATGCAATTGGGATTGGAAACGGACTTGGAATTTCTAAAGAAGTCTATAAAACAGTGGAGTATTTATTAGAAAATTATAATGGTAATTTAGTTATTGATGCTGATGCTATAAATTCTTTAAGTGAATTTGGAGTTGATATTTTGTCTAACCATATTGGAAATGTTTTTATAACACCACATATTAAAGAATTTAGTAGATTAACAGGTATAAGTGTTGATGAAATTAAACAAAACGAAGTGGGATTTGCAAAAGAATTTGCAAAAAAATATAAAGTAACAATACTTTTAAAAAGTAATACAACTATAATTACTGATGGGTTTGGAACTTATTTAAATACTAATGGATCTCCTGCTCTTGCAAAAGCAGGTAGTGGAGATTTATTAATGGGTATTTTACTTGGATTACTTACAAAACACGATGATTTATTATTAAGAGCAAGTTGCGCATCTTATATTTTAGGCAAGGCTAGCGAACTTGCTGTTAAGGATATTAATGAAAATAGTGTTCTAGTTAGAGACGTGACAAAATATATTTCAAAAGTAATAGATTTATTCAAATAAAGGAGATTTTATATGGATAATGTTAATAAAATGCCTAAAGAAAAAGTTGGTTTTCGAAACTGGATTAGCTTCATAATTATTGGTTTAGCTGGTCAGTTTGCTTGGATGATTGAAAATATGTACCTTAATAAGTTTATATTTTCCTTTGGTTCTAATAATTACACATCAATGATTTCTATTACAGTTGCATTAAGTGCTATTACTGCTGCAGTAACGACAATTTTTATGGGAAGTCTCAGTGATAAAATAGGTAAAAGAAAAATATTTATTTGTTTAGGATATATTTTGTGGGGTATTGCGACAGCATCTTTTGGATTTATTAAAAGAAACACAAATTTAGATGCTGTTTCTTGTAGTGTTTTTGTTATTATACTTGATTGTGTCATGACATTCTTTGGAAGTACAGCAAATGATGCATGTTTTAATAGTTATGTAACAAAAAATGTTTCTACTAAAAATAGAGGTAAAGTTGAAGGAGTTCTTTCAATTCTGCCCTTAATGGCTATGTTGGTTATATTTGTTGGTTTAGATAGATTTACAAGTAAAGATTCAAGTGGTGAAACACATTGGGATATTTTCTTCTTTATAATTGGTGCAATTGTTTTATTAGTTGGTATTGCATCGTTCTTTTTGTTACCAAAAGAAAAGGTTGATAAAAATGATGAAAAATATCTCTCCTTATTAGCTGATGGATTTAAACCAAAGACTATTAAAACAAATAAAATATTATATCTTGTATTAATAGCTTATTTAATTTATGGGATTGCTACCCAAGTATTCTTCCCATATTTAACAATTTATTTCCAATATAGTTTAAATTTTGATGCAAATACCATGCCAATCATTTTAGGTATTGTATTAATTGTTGGAAGTGCCCTTAGTGTAGTTGCTGGATATTTGATGGATAAATTTGGGAAATTAAAAACTTTGATTCCTATATGTATTGTGGCTTTCGTTGGTTTCTTTATATTATTTTTTGTACCAAAGGAGAATTTGATTTTTACTATAATTGCAGGAGTCATAATGATGTTTGGTTATGTAAGTGTTTCTGCAATATTAAATGCCATTTTAAGGGATTATATTCCTAAAGGAAAAGAAGGTGTTTTCATGGGAGTTAGGATGTTATTTGTTGTTATGCTTCCTATGTGTACTGGACCATTTATTGGTCAGGCAATTACTGATAATCTTGCAACTTCGACATATACCGATCCAACCTATGGGACTATACAAAATTTGCCTCCTAATTATATTTGGTTAGTTGGTTCATTAATCTTCTTATTAATTTTTATACCAATAATATTTATTATAAAAGAAGAAAAAAAGAAAAGAATAGTGAAAGAGGATAATGATACAAAATATGAAAATTAATGAAATTTTGAGCGAATATCCTCGTCCAAATTTTGTTCGAAATTCTTATTTTAATTTAAATGGAGAATGGGATATTTCAATACAAAAAAACAATGCATTACCTACCTCTTTTTCAAAAAAGGTATTAGTTCCTTATGCAATTGAGACTGAAATTAGTGGTATAAAACATTGTTTAAGAGATGATGAATATATTATTTATCATAAGCAAGTGGAACTACCAAAAAGATTTAAAAAAGAGCTGTTATATTTATGTTTTGAAGGCGTTGATCAAATCGCCTATATTTATATTAATAATGTTGAAGTCGGTTCGCATGTTGGAGGATACAATCGTTTTTCTATTGAAATAAGTGATTATGTTACAAATAATAATTTTGATATATATGTTGTAGTATTGGATAAAGGGAAAAATAATTCTTTACCTCGTGGGAAACAAGAAATTAATAATGGTGGCATATGGTATCGCCCAACAAGTGGCATTTTTAAAACTGTTTGGTTAGAAGCAACATATAAGGCACATATAAAAGAAGTTTATTTTACCCCACTAATAGAGCAAAAAGCAGTTAAGATTTTAGTAAAAACTACATGTAATGGGAATGTTAAAATACAAATTGGTAAAGAAAATTTTGTTATTAAGTCAAATTTTGAAGAGATTGTAAAATTAAATGATTTTAATCTTTGGAGTTTTTCAAATCCATATTTATACGATGTTAATTTAGTATTTAAAAAGGATAAAGTTAAAACTTATTTTGGTTTAAGAAAAATTGAATCTAAAAATGATAAAAATGGTAAGAGAAGGGTTATTATAAATAAAGAGCCTGTATTTATAAATGGTTTATTATATCAAGGTTATTATTTTAAGGGAGATTTGACACCATTAACTTATAAAGAGATGGAAAATGATATAGTTTTAATTAAAAAAATGGGCTTTAATACACTTCGTTTACATATAAAAATTGAGAATGAATATTTCTATTATCTGTGTGACAAATTAGGAATTTTAGTAATTCAGGATTTCGTAAATGGTGGATATAAATATAATAATAAAATTACTTTTTATCCTGGTTTATTTAAAGATCATTATTATAGAAACGATAAGAATTACAAACTATTTGCTAGGGAAGACGAATATGGAAGAAAAGAATTCGTAAAAGAAATGAGTAAGGTCCAAGAACAATTATTTAACCATCCTTCTGTAATTATTTATACAATTTTTAATGAGGGTTGGGGCCAATTTGATGCTAATAATAATTATGAATTTTTTAGAAACAAAGATCGAACAAGATTATATGATGCAACGAGCGGTTGGATTGAACAAGGTGAGAGCGATTTTAAGAGTATTCATAATTATTTTTATCCACAGAAAAATTATAAAACTAAGGATAAGATTTATATAATAAGTGAGTTTGGTGGATATTCATATGTTGATGGAAAACACTTTTATGGTAAAAAGAAATTTGGCTATCGTCATTATAATTCGATAAGTAAACTAACAAATGCTTATACAAAACTTTATCTAAAAAAGATTAAACCACTTATTAAAAATGGATTATCTGGTATTATTTATACCGAATTTAATGATGTTGAAGACGAAGTAAATGGTCTTGTAACTTATGATAGAGAAATAGTAAAAATAAATATTAAAAAATTAAATGACATTAATAATGAATTATATGATGAATTTAATAAATCTATAAAATAGGTAATTATTTAGAATGCTTTTTATGTTTTTTCTTACCAGTAAGAATAATAATTAGAATTAACAATAAAGCAACGACACCAACTACAACATAAAATAAAACAAGATTATTATTAATAAATTCAATAATTCTTTCTTGAAGAGTTAATTCTTTTGGCGCTTCATTTGTAATTGAATATTTACCATCTTTTATAATTCCATAATAATTTCCATTATATGTTTTAAGTTTATTATTATCGCTATCAAAAATGTTAATTTCGTATACATGATTAAAGTCATTTTCTATTGGTAATGTAGGATATGTTATTTTTTGAATTGTTCCATCTCCTAATAATGATATATCTCCAGTTATTGAATCTTTAGAAGTAGTAATTGAATAAGTGGCCTTATATGTCTTTGTAGAATCATCAATATTATTAATTGAAATATTAATTGATGTATTTTCATAATCAAGATTACAAGAATATGTGATATTACTTTTCTCACCTAAAAAGGCTTGTTTTACCCATTCTGGGTGGTCTATGTATGGGTTTCTGTTCCCTTGTATTGCATTATATACTAAATTATTTCTATGCATTTCATGCTCATCTACTGGGTCAATTTCATTCCATTCCAATAATGTAGACAAAATTCCATAATAAGCAGGGGTATCTTTTGTTTCGCTTGCTAATATTGAACCTTCACTAATTAAACTTACATCATCAGTAAGTTTAAGTTGTGGTAATAATAAATCACTATCTTTATATGTTCTATATCTTGTTGCCATATAGAAAATACTACGAGCAATATCACCTTTATCTTCTTCGAGTGGTTCATATACCTTATAAGTATTAGTTGTATCGTCTCTATATCCAGTAGTTGTACTTGAAATAGTAGAACTAATTTGTGTAGCGGAAGTTTTGTCTTTTACATCTCCATAAACATAATTATTGTGCCCAGTAGAATTGTTATTATGTTCACCCATATGAAGGTTATGAATATCAGTTCCTGCTAAAGCAAGCGGGGTATTACTAGGTTTTTGAAAACCATGAGATTCTGGCCATACATGTTCACGGTCAATTTTACATTCGACATTTGAATCGTTATAGAATTTCTTACTTTTATATGTAGCATCTTGTTCATCATATAAAACATCACAAATTACATCATCTTTTTTCCATATTTGATTAGTTTCTTCTTCGCTTGTTAATGGATCTTTTACCCAATCTCTATCAGCTAAAAGATAATTGTACCAAGTAACGCTTCCCATGCCACTATAAGAAGAATTTCCTCCAGCATATACAAGTTCTTTTTGATCTGATGGAGAAATTACATTTTCAATATTTGCTAAAAAATCATCCCCCAACGAATCTTCATTTATATTCTTATAATATTCATTTATTTCATCAGTTGTATTATCTCTAAAAATACTATTGGAACTACTTGTAACGTTTTTTGATGTAGTGCTATTTGTAAATGGACAAATAGAAATAGCAATTAAACCACTTAAGGCAATAAAAATATTTTTCATAGTACCTATCTTAAAATAATATGTTTTAAATTAAAAGAATTAATTTGTAATATTTTACAAATGTTTAAATTGTTATTTATTTTATAAATAAATTTAGGTAGAATAACCGAGTGGGGAGTAGCGAATAGAACATATGCGTCAACACGGTTTAACCCGCAAGTTCTAGAGTTTATCAGCAAGACCATATTAAATCAAAGGAGATTTATATGAAAAATGCTACTAATATGCATAATGAGGTTGTAAAGGAAAGTGAAAAGAAAATTGCTTTCGAAACTTTGACTCCAAAACAAGTAGAAGAAGCTGTTGAAACCAATATTGATACTGGTTTAACTTCTGAAGAAGCAAAAGCTCGTTTACAAAAATATGGACCAAATAAGTTAGAAGAAAAGAAAAAGAAATCTTGGATTAAGATATTTTTTGAACAAATGAATAATCCAATGATATTTGTTTTGTTTGCAGCAATTGCAGTTACAATTGGCGTTTCAGTTTATGAAACGATAACTTGTGCAAATAACGGATGGATTAAGGATGGAGTAGCAATTACTAATCCTTTCTTAGATGTTGGAGATTGGCCTGATGTTGTAATTATTTTAGCTGTTATTTTAATGAATTCTATTATAGGAACAGTACAAGAAATTAAGGCTCAAACCTCTCTTGATGCTTTAAAAAATCTTTCTAGTCCTGAATCAACTGTTTTAAGAGATGGGAAGAGAATGAAGATTAAATCAAGTGAATTAGTAATTGGTGATGTTGTTATTCTTGAAGAAGGAGATACAATTGGTGCCGATTTAAGATTAATAGAAGCTAAAAATTTAAAAGCAAATGAATCAAGTTTAACTGGTGAAAGTGTTCCAGTTGAAAAAAATTCCGATGTAACATTTTCAAAATCAGTTGTAATTGGAGATAGAGTTAATTTAGCTTATATGACGACTCCAGTAACTTATGGTAGAGGAACGGGAATTGTTGTTGGAACAGGAATGAAAACTGAAATTGGTAGAATTGCTAAGGCTATTGATGATGAAACCGATGAAATGACTCCATTACAAAAAGTACTAGCAAAATTATCAAAAGTATTAGGTTTTATTACTTTAGGTATTGTTGTCATCGTTTTGATTGTTGATATTATTTGGATATTTGTTGATGGAAATGGAAGTAATGTTGAATCATGGATTGAGGCAGTATTGTCTGCTATTGCTCTTGCAGTTGCAGCTATTCCTGAAGGATTAGCGGCTGTTGTTACTATTGTTTTATCAATTGGTGTTCAAAGAATGGTTAAGGCAAATACTGTTGTTAGAAAATTACCAAGTGTAGAAACTTTAGGTGCTGTTTCTATTGTTTGTAGTGATAAAACAGGCACTTTAACGCAAAATAAAATGACAGTATTAGAAGCTTATTCTGACAATAAATATTATAAAAAGGATGATTTTAATAAAGAAAATAAAGATGAAGATTTAAGATTGTTAGCAAAAGGTATGTCTTTATGTAGCAATGCTACAGTGGATGAAGGTCTTTATGGAGATCCTACTGAAATTGCTCTTGTTGCTTTTGCTAATGATTTTAATATGCATAAAAAAGAATTAGAAAAGTTAACACCAAGAATTGATGAATTACCTTTTGATAGTGTTCGTAAAATGATGTCAACTCAACATCAAAACGAAAAGAAAGAAAAAATTGTTTATACAAAAGGTGCTCTTGATAGTATTTTAAAATATGCAAAATTTATCCTTGATAATGGTAAAGTTAGACCAATTAAAGATAGTGATATTAAGGATATATATAAAGCAAATGAATATTTTAGTGACAAAGCTTTAAGGGTTTTAGCTTTAGCTTATACTACTAAAAATAAGATTGATGAAAATGATCTAATTTTTATTGGTTTAGTTGCTATGATTGATCCTGCTCGTCCAGAAGCAAAACCAGCTGTTGCTAAATTTAAAACTGCTGGAATTACTACTGTTATGATTACAGGAGACCATAAAGATACTGCATTTGCAATTGCTAAAGATTTAGGAATTGCCACTAATAAAAATGAATGTATGATGGGAGAAGAACTTGATAAATTATCTTTTGATGAATTAAGAAGTAAAGTAAAAACCATTAGAGTATTTGCGCGTGTTTCTCCACAAAATAAAGTTAATATTGTTAAAGCTTTTGAAGCTAATGGACATATTTGTGCAATGACTGGAGATGGTGTTAATGATGCTCCAAGTTTAAAAGCTGCTGATATTGGTATTGCAATGGGTATCACCGGAACTGATGTTGCAAAAGGTGCAGCAGATATGGTTTTAACTGATGATAATTTTGCTAGTATTGAAAAAGCTGTTGAAGAAGGAAGGGGAATTTATGCCAATATTAAAAAGACTGTTCTCTTCTTATTAAGTAGTAATATTGCTGAAGTTTTGGGTATGTTCTTTATTGTTTGTATTGGATTACCTGCTCCATTTATTGCTATTCACTTATTATGGGTTAATTTAATTACAGATAGTTTACCAGCAATTGCTCTTGGTATGGATCCTAAAGATCCTAATAATATGAACGACAAACCACGTGATCCAAATGAAGGCATATTCGCTCATGGTGGTATGAAAGTTACAATTGGATATGGTGCTGTTATTACAGTTGCTGTCTTGCTTGCTTATTTCTCTTGTGCTTGGCTTAATGGTACATTTGGATTAGCGAATATTAAAACATTATATGAAGGAAATGCTGATATATTACATCAAGCTCAAACTATGGCTTTTACAACATTAGCTTTTGCTGAATTATTCCATATGCTTGGTATGTCAAATGTTAGAAAATCATTTGTTAAGATCTTTAAGAATAAGAACTATATGATGGCTCTTGCTTTCTTCCTTGGTATTGGGTTACAACTTTTAGTAATTGAGGTTCCAGGAATTAGTACAGTCTTTAATACTGCTAACCTTAGTTGGATTGAATGGGGATTAACTTTAGGATTATCTATAACTCCTTTACTTGTCCATGAAATTGTTGTTTTATTTAATTTCATTAAAAGAAAAGTTAGTAAAAAATAATTATTATAGGAACATCGATAGGATGTTCCTTTTTATATATCAGCGAAAATATTTCATATTTTTATATGGGAAATTTAAAATTTATACACTATAATATTTAATAATATGGAACCTTATAAAAATTTTAAAAATAAGTACATTAATGCCAAAGATATTTTTAATCAAAAAGAAAACACCTACGGAGTGTTTATTTATTGGACAATATGTCCACATTGTATGGCAATTAAATCTTTTATGAATAATTATTTATTAAAAGACAATCGATTACAAATTTATTTATTAAATGAAACTGGTGAAGAAGACGCGATTCTTTTTAAAGATATTGATGATAGTAATATGGTTTCTAAACAAGCATTTATGGAAAATTATACTAAAGCAAGTTTAGGAGCAAGTGAAGTTAAAGATATAGTTTATTATTTTGTTCCTGCTTTATTAATTATTAAAGATAAGAAGCTTGTAAATTATATAGTTTTTGAAGATAACATTGAAAAATTTTTAAGGAGTTATAAAGATGAATAAAGTATTTAAAATGATGATTTTACCTGTTTTGGCTTTGAGTTTATTTAGTTGTGGAGATAATAGTGATACAGATACTGTAGCTGATTATACAGATTATATGGAATACCAAGTTTATCCAGATGAAATGTATTCCCAAACTGCAACAAAATACGCTATCGTTATAACTAATCCAAATTGTCCTCATTGCGAAGATATTAAATCCTATTATTTTAATTATATTGATGCTATAAATCAAAATGATTCACGTTGCAAATATGATGCTTTTTATTGGATGTATATTGGTTTTCGTGGAACAAGTACTAGAACAAAAATGATTAACATTTCTAGTAGTGATGAAGGTTGTGATGTTGCTACAATAAAACAAAAAATGATTGATGAAAAAGTAAATAAAATTGAAAATACTTATTGTTATGGAACTCCATCTTTATATGTTATTGAAAACGGATATTTTTCTGATATAGTAGTTGGATCTAGCGATGTTGCTAAAGCTTTAGCATTAGTTTAAATATTTATTAAAAAAGTTAATTATATATTCGTTACATTTATCAGCTTCTTTTTTGTTGTCATAAATTAGATTATAGACATGAGGTAACTCATAAGATTTATTAATATATGTATCAAAATATATATGTTTTTTCGTAAACAAATCAATTAGTAGTGTAGTTTGATAATAGAAATTTGTATCACCATAACTACTTGTAATAAGAATAGGTGGGAATTTTGTAAAACTAATATAGTCTTCAATTGAAGAATATTTAGCTACTAAAGATTTTTTATATGGTATTAATAATGAATATAATGTAGATGATAAGCCAATATCTAAAAGAGTGTTATCAGGGTTTACTACAATATGCTTAAGAAAAGGGACTGGGTGTATTAAAGAAATGGCTTTTATCTTAAAAGTATAAGGCTTAACTTTATAAATATTTGTAAGTTTAATATTTTTATTAATAGTATCAATAAGTAAAGATAATTGACCACCTGCAGAATCTCCCGCAAAAAATATATTATTTGTATCAATATCTAGTGTTTTAAAATTGTCTTCTAAATAATTTAAGGAACTATAAACATCTTGGACAATATCAATTAAATGTTGGACAGGACTTAATAATCTATATGACATTTCCATCACGTTATAACCGTTTTTAACTAAAAAATATACAAATTTTAAAGAATTATTTCTATCTCCAGTAATCCAACCTCCACCGTGAATATATATTATTAATGGTCTTTTAGAATTGTCATCAATTGGCTCATAAAAATTTAAAAGATTAAATTGGTCTTTCGTTGGTAGATAACGATATGTAGTAGTTAAAATTCCATCATTTACTTTTAATTTATTATCTCTTTCAAATTTTGTTAAAAGATGATTTTTCTTCATATAAATATTATACTTTTATTTCTAATTTAATAATATATAATATTATTATTATGGAAGAACAAAGTTTTTATCGAAATGCTGTAAATGCTGGTGCTGGTAAGAAATTTTTTGCTAATTTTATAGATCTTATAATTGTTTTACTTATATCTACACTTTTATATGGTTTAGCAGATTTAGTTTTAGGATTTGTGCCAAGTTATAAAAATCAAATAACATCAATTAATGCTGCTCAAGAAGATTTATATTCAATTGTTGAAACAACTAAATTAAGTTATCCTGATACTGAAAATGGCGGTTTAGCTGATTCTGCTGTTGTATCAAAAAAGAATATTAAAAGAAATGTCATGGCTACATTATTAAATAATGGATATACTTTGGAAGATTTATCAGAAACTGTATATTTAAATATTGAGCCAATTACTCCAAGTGATGAACCAATATTTTATTACTTTGCTGAATTTAAGAAAGAAAATAATTCTAGTTTTACTACTGATTATAAAAAAAATGGTACTGAATATTATGCTTCATTAATGGTTGAATATTTTGATGAGACAATATTTGATACAACAAGTAGTGATGGTTATTATTATTTAACTTTAGATAGCGCAAAAGCTATAAATGAATATTTTACAAATGATGGTTACACAAAAGGTTACGATTTATACATAAGTTATTTTAATAGTTATGAAGATATTTTATCTTTTGCTGAAACAGATGTTTGTAGTGGATACCAAGTTTATTTAGATAAATATAATGAGTTTTTAGATTTAAGTAATGATATTTTTAGATACCGAGCTCTTGAAATTATGGGAACTTATGTTTGTGCGATATTAATTTGTTTTATGTTGTTCCCTGCAATATTTAAAGATGGTAGATCAATCGCTTATAGATTTATGAAATTAGCATATGTAACTCCAAACGGAGGGGGTATTGCTTGGTATTTTAATTTAATTCAAGCTGCAATTTATTTCTTTGAATATATGGTTGTTATGGGAATTGAAGGTTTCTTATTATATGGAACAAGTGGGATGTATTTATTAACTTATAACATATTTGGTTCAGTTTCTTTTCTAGCCTTAGCAATATTCTCTTTATTCTTCATGCTTTTATCCATTGGATTTATATTCTTTAATAGAAATACACATCAAAGCATTAGTGAATTTGCTAGTTATCGTATAGCAAAAAATATTTCAATTTTTAATAAGATAGATACTCCAAGTACTACTGTTAAGGGTGAAATTAAAAAATAATGAAAAAAACTGAAGAGAAAAAAGAAGAAAAAGTTGTGCACGAAGTTGAATATGCAAGAGCATCAACTTTTAGACGTATTTCTGCAGGAATTTTTGATTTTTTTACTTGTATAATAACTAGTTTATTACTCTTTATGGTAACAATTTTAATCATTGAGAACTCATCAGTCTATAAAACCAATATTTCAAATAGAAATGAAATTTTACTTAATTCTGAATTATATGTAGAAAATGATGCAAATATTATTAAGGTAAACAATTTTTTAGATTCAAATGAAGATTTAACCTATAACGAAAAGAGTGAAAGAATGGACACAAGATTAAATCATTTTTTTGTTAACAAAAATTTCTTCGAAGATGATAATACATCAATTTATAATAAACTTAAAAGTGAAGCTAAAGATGGAGATAATTATTTATTTGATGAGGGATATGATAGAGTTTTAACAAATACGGATTATGATGCAACATATTATGAGTTCTATAAAGATGCAATAGATACAGCTGTAGGCTATTTAAATCTCAATTCTACTTATAGTGAAAGTGCAAAAACTATATTTGTTATTTATACAGTTGGAATTGTTGTAACTTATATTTTTCCATATTTAATATTTTTCTTATTAATTCCATTAATTTTTAAAACTGGATATCAAACTTTAGGCAAAAAAATAATGAAGATTGCTATTATTAATTTTAATGGAGTAAATGCCAATAAGAAAAAGTTTTTATGTCGTTTTGCAATTTTTTATTTCTTTGAGATTATTCTATCTCTTGTGACATTTTTGATACCTTTCATCGTAAGTATTTCAATGATGGTTATTAGCAAAACGCATCAATCTTTACATGATTATGTTTGTGGAACATATGTTGTTTCAGTAGAGAATAATAAAATTTATCGTGACGTAAATGAGATTTTATATTCCCAAAAGAAAGAAGAAATTGGAAAGTTGGATGAAGATAAAACTTGGAAAAATCTATAGAATTAATTTTAAATTAATGGGTTTTATATTGTTATAGGGTAGTAGTTTTTAGTATAATGGAGAAGGTAAAAAAATATGGAAATTAAAATTGTTGGATTAACAAAAAGGTTTCCTGGAGATCCTAAAAAAAATATTCCAGACACAATTGCTGTAAATAATCTTACAGTTGATATTAAAGATGGAGAACTTGTTGGTCTTCTTGGACCTTCAGGTTGTGGAAAATCTACTACTTTATATATGGTTAGTGGACTTCTTGAACCAACTGATGGAGAACTTTGGTTTGATGAAGAGGATGTTACTCATTTATCCCCAGAAAAAAGAGGAATTGGTTTAGTTTTCCAAAATTACGCTTTATATCCTCATATGACTGTATATAAAAACGTTTCTTTCCCTTTAACTAATTTAAAAGTTACTAAAGTAAGAAAAGTTGATAAATGTGTTGATTTATCTGAAGCCATCAAGATTTTAGATAAGCCAAAAACTTTAGTAAATACAATTAATAATAGTGCTTTAAATGGCAAAATTAAAAAAGATGGTGCCGTTAGAGCATTATGCGATAAATATAAAATTGATAAGTTCTTAGCTGCTGATTTATTTAAACTTAACTTAGTTAGTGAAACTGATGTTGAGAAAAAAGCAAAAGAATATCAAAAAGAATTTAAATTAAAAATTAAAGATATAATTGCTAAATGTAAAAAGATTGGCTATAAAGTTGATGAAGAAGATTTTACAGTTTCAAAAGATGGTAAAAAATTAAATGAAACTTCTAAATTAAGCAAAGCAGAGATAGATTTACTCGTTAGAGAAGCTGCTCGTCTTGTTCAAATAGAAGGATTTCTTGATAGAAAACCAAGTGAATTAAGTGGTGGACAACAACAAAGAGTTGCCATTGCTCGTGCACTTGTTAAAAAGCCAAGAGTTTTATTACTTGATGAGCCATTAAGTAACCTTGATGCTCGTTTAAGACTTCAAACTCGTGAAGAAATTCGTAGAATCCAACAAGAAACAGAGATTACTACAATCTTCGTTACTCACGATCAAGAAGAAGCTATGTCGATTTGTGACCGTATCGTTGTTATGAAAGAAGGAACAATGATGCAAGTTGGAAATCCTCAAGAAGTTTATAGAAATCCAGATTGTTTATTTGTTGCAAAATTCTTAGGAAACCCACCAATCAATGTCTTTAAAGGAACAATTAAGAAAAATTCAATATATATTGGAGAAGAAAAAGTTCTAACTTCTAAAAAGAAAATTGAAGATGGTGAATGTTATGTTGGTGTACGTCCAGAGGGATTTATAGTTGATGATCAATGTGATCCTAAAGATAAATGTTTAACTCTCAATGTTAAAGAAATTGTAACAATGGGAAGAGATATATCATTAGTTTGTTCACATCCTGAATTTGTTGGCGAGAAAATTAAAATTATTGTTGATAGTGATACAGAAGTCAAGTTAGGAAATTGTAAAGTAGCAATTCGTCCTACAAAGGTATTTGTTTTTGATGGCAAAACTGAAAAACGAATTGAGTTTTAGAAGAGGTTAAAGATGGAAAGCAAGAATAATTGGAAAGCGTGGTTATATTTAGCACCTGCCCTTATATTAATGGCAGTCTTTACTTTTTATCCACTTATTAATACTTTCGTTATTTCGTTTTTAAAAGATTTTGATTATAGAAGTGGCGCTAATTCTGGTTTTACTTTTGATAATTATGGCCTTGTTTTAGGTATTGTAGAAAATGTACCAGGAGTTCCAGAATCAAAAATTACTGATTTCGTACAATATGCTTTACCAAACACACTTTTAATTACATTTGTGACTGTTCCAATTTCTATTTTAATTGCTTTATTAATTGCTATAGGTATTAATAGTATTCCAAAATTACAAAAATTATTACAAACCATTTTCTTTATGCCTTATGTTACAAACGTTATTGCAGTTGGAATGGTCTTTGCAATTATTTTTAGTGATAAAGGTATATTTAATAATTTATTTGGATTGACTGGCACTAAATGGGTTTCGTTGGGTGCAAGTTGGGGCAATTCAATGACTATACTTTGCTTATATATTATTTGGAGTGCTTTACCATATAAAATTTTGATTTTCTTAAGTGGTTTACAAGGTATTGATAAACAATATTATCAAGCAGCTAAAATTGATAGTGCAAGTAAATGGAAAACAATAAGAAAAATTACTATTCCATTATTAAGTCCACAAATTCTTTATATTACAATTACTTCTTTTATTGGAGCATTTAAGGAATATAACGCCATTATTGGATTATTCAATAGAAATTATACAAGTACTGGAAACACACATGATTTATATACCGTTGTTTATTATATTTATGATCAATTAGACGGAAATAATCCTAAGATGCAAATTGCAGCAGCAGCAGCAGTTATTTTGTTTGCAATTATTATGATTTTTACAGTAATTCAGATGTGGGTTTCTAAAAAGAGGGTACATTATTAATATGATAGATACAAAACTTACCCTCATCGTTCCAGGGAAGAAAAAGGACGTTGAAAAAACACAAAAAAGAGATAAAGTTTTAAGAATTATCTTCTTGGTTTTTGTTTATACTTTTTTGATTTTATGTGCTTTAATAGTTCTTTTACCATTCTATTACATGATTGTTGCTTCATTTATGCAAGAAGCAGAACTTAAACTTGGAACTAGTTTTTGGCCTACACAAGGTGAATTTTTTGAAAACATTGTTTCAAATTATACTGAAACATTATCTCGTTTTGATTATTTTAAATATGTTGGGAACACTCTTATTGTTGGTTTATCTACAACATGTTTTGGTCTAATTATTACAATTTTAACTGCTTTTGCTTTTGCTAGATTAAAATTTAGAGGTAGAGATTTATTGTTTACTTGTTTCTTAGCAACTATGATGATTCCTGGAGAAATGATGGTTATTACAAATTTTACTACTATGTCAAATTTAGGTTTAATTTCCATCAATTCAAATGCATTTCAATCTTATAGTGCGATGATTTTGCCTTTCTTAACTAGTGTCTTTTACATTTATTTATTAAGACAAAATTTCAAGCAAATCCCTAATGAATTATATTTAGCAGCTAAAGTTGATGGAAAGAGCGATTGGAGTTATCTATGGAAAGTAATGGTGCCATTATCTTCTCCAACCTTAATTACTATATTTATTTTGAGTTTATTTGGTTCATGGAATGCTTATGTATGGCCAAAACTTGTTGTTAGTAATCAAGACTATTGGTTAATTTCCGTTGCTTTAAGAGGAGCAACCTTACAAATTGAAGAAAGACCTGATGTTTTTGTTACTCAAAACAGTTGGGTTATGGCAGCTAGTGTTTTAACTACTGTCCCATTATTAATTTTATTTATTATCTTTAGAAAATATATTATGCGCGGCGTCGGTAGAGCCGGTATAAAGGGTTAATTCTAAAGAAATAAAATACATTAACTTAAAGGAGGATATATATCAATGAATAAGTTAATTGGAAATAAAGCTAAATTCTTGCTAACTCTTGGCGCAGTAGCAGTTTTAGCCTGTGCATGTGGAGAAAATACTGATCCAAATGCTTATGTCTATACTAAATTCGAGGGAACCCCAAGCGAATTATCAACAACTATTACTTGGTGGAACAACTATAAAGTACCAGCCGATGGCGATACTGAAGAAAATAGAAAAGGTAGTACTTATAGAGAATATTTCTACGCATTAGATTTAATTAGTGAATTTAATAAACTTTATCCAAATATTAAAGTTGAAACTGTTAATAAAGGTAGTTATAGCGAAATTCAAAAAGCTGTTAATACTGGTTTAAATTCTGGTGATACTCCAAACTTTGCTACATGTTATGGTGACCACGTTGCTGGTTATTCTAAAGTATATGCAACTATGGATATGTCAGGTTTCATGGACGATGAAACAATTGGTTTTGGTAAAGGCGCTGATGGAACATCAACTGATACTTCAACAAGCAAAGATGATTTCAGTGCTTCATATTTAAATGGTGAAAAGAGTATGTATACAAGTAAGACATATGAATCTTTACCATATTCAAAATCTGCTGAATGTATGGCTATTAATAAGAGTGTTTTTGATAAAGTTGGTGCTGGTGAATGTGGTGTTGATACTTTTTATAAAGATAATCCATCATATGTCGCTCCAGTTGCTGCTTCTTCAAAAGCAAAATATGAAATTCCAACCAATTGGACAGATTTAATTAAAATTGGTCGTCAAATGAAGACTGATTTCCCAGAAGTTTTCAGTAATAATGTTGATTCTGATGGATATTTCACTGCTGTTCCAATTTGTTATGATAGTGCTGAAAATATGTTTATTTCATTCGCAAACATGATGAATATTCCATATACTTCAAACGAATCTACTGAAGTTGCAAAACAAATTTTATTCAATAATGAAGCTGCTAAAAAGTTAGTTGTCCAATTAAAGAAATGGAACAACGAAGGCATTTTAGGTATTCAAAATACTAACTATCTTAGTGATGCTACAAAAGGCTATCACCAATATTCTTCAACAATGATGACTGCTGGTTCATGCTTTGTATGTTTCTCATCCACTGCAGGTGCCCGTTATTTTGCTGATTACAATGGTGGTTTTACTGCTGATATCGTTTCTACTCCAACAATTGATGATTCAATCTATGGTACAGGAACTCCTTCAACAGAACCTTCAAAAGTTATTTCACAAGGACCAAGCTTAACATTCTTCCGTAAAGCTGATAAGAAAGAAGAATATGCTTCATGGTTATTCTATAAATTCTTAACCAACACTACAAATAGTGCTACATTAGCGAAGAATACTGCCTATTTCCCATTAAGAGCTTCTTCTTATAAGACTGATACAGTTAAAACATTAACAGATGCTGCTGATGATACTCTTGAAATTACATCTTCATACAGCGATAAAGTTAATACATATACTGGAAAGGTCCTTGATTTAAACAGTGAATATTCTGAAAATGATAGATATATTTATTCACCAGTATTTGATTTAAGCAGTGCATCAAGAACAGCTATTGGAAACTTAATGAGTGCTGTCTTTAATGATCATACTTCAACAACTGATGCTGAAATTACTGCATTTGTTGAAAAACAATTTACTGAAGCTTATAAGACTGTTGTTACTGAATAGTTAAAAAGGACAAAAGATGAAAAAGTATTGCGTTTATTGTGGTAAAGAAATTAAAAATGAACAATGTTTATGCTCTTCTTGCAAAAAGGATAATAGTTTTAAAAATCTTAATGAAGAAGAAATGCATGTTGTTCATCAAAACTGCCATAAAAAAATAAATAAGTGTTCTGAAATTAAGAACAACATGTTTTCCTATGTTGTTATAGGAGCGATACTTTTAGTTATTTGTTTTATATTCTTCTATCTATCTTTTAAATATAATATTATTAAGCAAAGAGTGTTTAGTCCTGGTTCACTTGAATTTGTTGTTTGTTGTTTATGTGGAGCCGGTTCTTGCTTTTGTTTAATCTATGGCATAATTAATTTGATTATAGTAGGCAGGAAAACTAAATACTATAAATCAGTAATAGAAGAAACTCACAAAAAGTAATAAATAAAGGATGCCACATTTGTGGCATCCTTTTTAAATTGAAGTGGGATTTGCATAGGTTTTTAATAAAGCATATAAAAAGGGTTTGTAATTCAAAAATACATTATATATAATAATAAAGCGCTGGTCCTTTAGCTCAGTTGGTAGAGCAACTGACTCTTAATCAGTGGGTCCGGAGTTCGAGTCTCCGAAGGATCACCATTATAAAAATTACATCAGCTTTAGTTGATGTTTTTTTATACATTTTTAAAAGTTTCTTTAGTATTATCTATAAAATAACTTATAATAAATATATGATTACAATTTATACGTCTCCTTCTTGTTCTAGTTGTCGAAAAGTTAAGGAATGGTTTGTAGAACAACAGATACCTTTTAAAGAAAAGAATATTTTTACAAGCGTTTTAAATGCTGATGAATTAAAGAAAATTCTTATTCTTTGTGATAATGGAACTGATGATATTATTTCTAAAAGAAGTAATATTATAAAAGCAGGTAACGTTGATATAGATGAGATGAAAATCAGTGAATTAATTCAATATATTATTAAAAATCCATCAATTTTAAAAAGACCAATTATTGTTGATGATAATCGTATACAGGTTGGTTATAACAAATTTGATATTTCTTCATTTGTTCCTGCAGCAAGAAAATATGCTAAAAGAATATGCCCACATGATGGGAATTGTGAAGAATGTGATTGTGGAAAAAAACTTAGTTAGTTTTTAATTGTGGACATTGCTCTAAGTTGTTTAGATTTAGCGTTAGGTTGGAAGTCAATTCCAACTTTTTCACATACAGCTTTTAAATCTTCTGTAGCCTTTTTAATGGAATTTGCTTCCATTTCAAGCTCATAATCTGTGATTGAATTATATTCGTTTTTATCAATTGAAAAGACATTATTATCAAATTTATATTCTAAACGATGTGTTTTAAGAGAAGTTAATATTTTAAGAGTGTTTGTTTGAATACCAAGCATTTCTGTAAAACTTTTAATTTGCCCATTTGGAAAAACGTTATTTTCTTTTAAATCCTCATATTCTTGACGTGTAATGTTTTGATTTTTTTCAAGTAAGCCTTCGGCAAGAGGGCATTTCATTGTTAATTCGAGTGAGCCATCATTTTTTTCTCTTATTCTAAGACCAATTCCAAATCCTTTTAAACGTAAATTATCTGTATCAATATAATGGTTAATTTGAAAAAGTTTTTCAAATTTTGTTGTTTTATAATAATCAATTATTTTATTATAGTCATTTTTACTAATAAGTACTTTCGCTTCAATTTCAATGTTTGTTGCCATAATTTTTCTTTTTCCCTTTGTATATATGATACAATTAAAAAGAAGGTTTTGGAATAATTATGAAATTTACTTTCGTAAATAAAGATGAAGAGAAATCTCTTAGTGCAGTAAAATTAATTAAAGATAAATATCTTAAAGAAGGACATCAATTTGTTGATAAAGATCCTGATGTTGTTTTTAGTATTGGCGGAGATGGTACTTTTTTAAGGGCAGTTAATACTTTTTATGATTGTAATCCTATTTTTATAGGCATAAATAAAGGGAATTTGGGTTATTTATTGGAATTTTCTCTTGAAGATATTCTTGATAAAAACTTTAGAATTGAAAATAAAGAAATTCAAAATATAAGACTATTAGAATGTGAGCTTAATAGTAAAACGTATTATGCATTAAACGAGTTTAGAATCGAAAGTTATGCTGGAACTTCAATTAAATTCGAAGTCTATTTTAATAATAAATTATTTGAATCATTAAGAAGCGATGGAGTAATTGTATCAAGTTCAATTGGTAGTACAGGAATAAGTAAGAGTTATGGTGGAACCATTATTGATCCAAAAACTGAAGTTCTTCAATTTTTAGAAAAAGGACCTCTTCACAGCAAAGTTTATCATTCATTATGTTCACCATTAATTTTAAATAATGAAACAAAAATTGTTTTTAAGAATTTCAATTTAGATTCTTTTTATTTAAATTATGATTATCTAAGCTTATTTATAACAAAAATTAAGAGCGATATTAAAATTTCATATAGTAATAAATATATTAGAATGCTCAGAAATAGTGATGATTTTATTGAGAAAGTAAAGGGGAGTTTTGTAGGATGATTGTTTTATCAAATGATTTTTTTACCAATTATTGGTGGGTAATTCTACTTTGTATATTAGCTGTTATTTTAGTTATTACATTAGTTATAATTTTTGTTAAAAAAGGTAAAAAGAATAATAAACCAACTGTAATTTTAAATGATTTATTTATTCATTTAGGTGGAGAAGATAATATAATATCTCATACTTTAAATGGAAGTAGATTAACATTAGTTTTAAAAGACTACAAAAAAATTGATAGAAACTATCTATCAAGTATTGGAATAAATAAAGTTTTATCAATGAGTAATAAATATATTTTAGTTGGAGAAAATCTAGAACAAATAAATAATGAACTAAATAAAATTAAATAAACTTTTTTAATTCAATTTTTATATCTTCAAGAGGGAAGCCCATTACATTATAGTAGCTTCCTTTTATATTATTAATTAAATGAAATTTTGCATCATCTTGAATAGCATAAGCACCAGCTTTATCTAAAACCATGACGGATTTGATATAGTTTTTGATTTCTTCATCACTTAAATTATTAAATGTAACATATGTTGTTATTTCTTTTTTTACTTCTATTTTTTTAGAATAAATCACATATCCAGAAATAACTTTATGTGTTTTATTTGATAATTCTTTTAACATTCTAAAAGCATCTTTCTCATCTTTTGGTTTTCCAAAAATAACATCGTTTAATATAACTATAGTATCGGAAGTGATTAGAATATCATTTTTATTTAAATTATTCCTTAATGATAATGATTTATTATATGCTTCATTTAAAGCATAATTTGGAGTCTTTAAATCAACTTTCTTTTCGTCGAAAGAAGGTTTAATTGTTATAAAATCTTTTGTTATTAAACTTAATAATTCTTTTCTTCTTGGAGAAGTGGAGCCTAAAATAATCATATTAATTCTTATTCATAATTAGAGGAATAATCATTGGATTACGTTGAGTTTTTCTAAAATAATATTTAGAAACAACAGATCTAATTGTATTCTTAATATCGCTAAATGTTACTTTTTCGGTATTAAATAATTCAGTTAATGCATCTGCAACTTGACTTGAGGCGTGTCTTACTAAGTGATCTTCGTTTTTACCATAAGAAACAAATCCTACTGTAAATACTTTTGGATTAGCAAGCAACTTATTCGTTTTTGAATCTAAGCAAACAAGAACGCCAACCATTCCATCTTCTTGTAATATTTTTCTATCTCTAATAACAGCAGTGGAGACGCCATTGATGTCTCTGCCATCAATATAAACAACTTCTGCTGGAATTCTTTCACCATCTCTAACCTTATGCTTTTCTAAAATAACAGTATCGCCATTGCCTAAGATAAATATATTATCATGAGGAATTCCTAAAGATTCAGCAATTTCAGAATGTAGTTTTTGCATATGATATTCACCATGTACTGGCATAAAATATGTTGGATGAAATAATTTTAAGTTTAATCTTAATTCTTGTCTTGAAGCGTGTCCAGAAGAGTGAATTTCACTAAATACTGAATTTGTAATAACATCAGCGCCATATCTTGTAAGTTGGTCAACTACTTTTTGGATCGAACCTCCGTTGCCTGGAATTTGACTTGATGAAAATACAACTGTATCACCAGGGATAATATGAACATTTTTTAATGTACCATTAGCAATTCTACTTAAAGCAGCCATTGGTTCGCCTTGCGATCCAGTACATAAAATGCATAATTCTTTATCTTTTATATGTGAAATATCTTCAACTTGAACAATGTAATTATCAGGAATTTTTATATAACCTAATTTACGGGCACATTCAACGGTATTGGTCATTGAACGACCTAAAATGCATACTTTTCTATTATGTTTAATAGCGGCATCTGTTATTTGTTGTAAACGAGCAATATTACTACTAAATGTTGAAATTAATAAACGACCCTCTGCTTGGTCAAAAACTTCGTTTATAGAATTAATAACGTTCTTTTCACTTGGAGTCCAGCCTTCTTTTTCAGCATTTGTAGATTCTCCAAGTAATAGATCTACACCCTCTTCACCAAGTTTTGTCATTTTTGCAAGTTGAATATCTGGTCCAACTGGAGTTAAGTCAATTTTAAAGTCTCCTGTTGTAACAATTCTTCCTTCGGAAGTATCAACACAAATTCCAAAAGAATCAGGAATTGAGTGTGTTACTCTAAAGAACGAGACTTTAAAACAACCTGCAGTAACAATGGAATCTTCATCATATTCAACAATTTTTATATTTGTTTTAACTTTTCTATCAGCTAATTTTTGTCTAATTAAAGCTGCAGCAAGTTTTGGAGCATAAATTACAGGAATATTAACAGTTTGAACTAAAAAAGGAATAGCACCAATGTGGTCTTCATGTCCGTGAGTAATAAATAAAGCACGTATTTTATTTGAATTATCTTTTAAGTGAGAGTAGTTTGGAATGACATAATCAACCCCAACTAAATCATCTTCTGGAAATTTTACTCCAGCATCAATAATGATTAAATCATCGTTTGATTCAATACAATATGTGTTTTTACCAACCTCGCCTAAACCACCTAAAGCATAAATCTTTATTGGATTCGTTGCTATTCTATTCATAAATAAAAATGTACTCCTTGAAAACTTGAAATATGTAATCAACTTTCTAATAATCATTATAGATATAAAAAAAGCTAAAAACAACTTTAATATAATAGAATTACATATATTTTGGCTGTTTTTAGCAAAAAATAGGAATTATTTTAACAAATATTTGTATAAAAGATTGATTGAATCGTTATCTAGGAACGGAAGTAATTTTTTTATATTTAGAGAATATGTTGAATTACTTGTTACTACTAGTTCAACTACATTTTTTAATGTTTCTTGACTTACAAAAGGGTAAAAATAACTACATTCTTTTCCTTCTTTTAAGGCCTTTACAAATAGTTCATCAATTTTAGATGTTTCTAGATATGGCAAATAAATTTTAATATCTTGATTATCGTTAAATTCTTTTTCAGCTAATTCCATAATAGAAGAGGAATCTAAATATAATAATATATCCTTATAATGTACGCCTTTATATTCTTTAGCATCACTTGATATTATTTTATTTAATATCTCGTTTAGTTGATCTTTATCTAAATAAGGCAATAAATCCATTAACATTGTTACCATAAATTCCACCCATATATTTTTCTTGATTCTTCTCTTTTGTTTCTTTAATTTTTTCTTCAATGCTTTCTTGAACAATTTTTTTGTTTTTCTTCATAACTGTTGCTCCTTATAGTTATTAATATAAAGAACAAAGAATAATGTTTCAGCCAAGTTGACTTAACAATTTAGTAAAAACTTTTTACAAAGAATATTTGTCATTAATAAAAAAGCTCGTAATAAGCGAACTTTTTAGTTATTTGATATATCTAGTCCAATTTCGTATGGTTCTAAATTATTCTTATAGGCTTGTTTTATTTTTTTATTATGTTGTTTCATCAAAAAATCAACCATATCGTTTGGAAGTTTTCTTGTTTCAGTTAAAAAATTTTTAACTTCATTTGTATAAGTTGTTAATGTTTTCTTTTTAATAGTCATAACAAATATTTTAATGGAACAAATTAAAAATACAAATCAATTATTTAAAATTTCATAAAAAAAGTAGCTTTTTGTTTCTAGAAAAGAAATTTTTATTGTTTTTTATTGATTTTAATACATTGTTATTCTATCATAAAATAAACTTATTAGGTTAATTTTAAGGGGAATTAATGAAAATTGAGTTAAATAACGAAGTTAAAAAATTACGTAATAGTCCAAAAAATATTTCACTATTTCAATTCATTGTAAAGGTTGCTAGAAGAGAAAACGATTTTAAATCTTCTATCATTATTGAGAGATGTCACATTAATAAATCAACTTTTTCAAAGATGAAATGTGATGAAGAATATATTCCAAGTAAGGATACATTACTTTTAATTGCGCTTGGATATAAATTAAATTTAGATGAAGCAGAAACATTATTAAATAAAGGCGGTTATAGTCTTATGACTAATAGATCACGTGATATTTTGTTTCGTTTAGCTTTTTCTCGAAAGATTTATGATTTAAATAAAGTTAATATGATACTTATAGAAAATCATTTAAAAAAGATTGGTAGTGTTGCAAGTTAATATATATGAGTAGAAACGATAATATTAAAAAAGTTTTTTTATATTGTGCTGATAATAATTTTAATAGTGTAGATTTAAATAAATACTTAAATAATGAAGCTGGAATTTATAAACTAAATCCTAATGATGTTTTTAATATTAATATTCATTTATATCCAGACTTTTCAAGTCTATTAGTTCTTGATGAAGATTTTTATTCTAGATTTATTGATTTTAATGGGTATAAAACAAGCCCTAGAAATTTAAAAAAACATATTATAACAATAAACAATGTGTATAATAAGCTCCTTGAAACAACAGACGAAAAAGAGATTCAAAAATATTATGATGTTTTAAGAAAGAATCACGTTTTGGGTGTTAATTGTTTTGTTTTTCTTTCTAAATCTTATATGAATAAAAAGATTTCATCTTTAAAAATGTGGAATTATGGCGTTGTTTTTGTGAAGAATCATCCAAGTAGTGTAAAGATGAATATGAATGGCAACGAGAAATGTTTATATAGACAGATTGACAATAAAGAATATACATTAGAAGATTATTTTTACCAATTAAATAGGTATGTAAACTTTGATCTATCCGCTGACGATTTTGAAAGATTATTAAAAATTTTTTTAATAGCTAATTTTAGTAAATAATAAATATTATTAAATATATAATATTTACACTTGACTAATAAACCTTTTTGGTTAATAATATTAATAAATAAAGTATTGTGTAAAATAATAAGTTTTTCAAACTCACTTTCAAAACACAATACTTTATTTACATTGAAGCATTGGAGGTTTCTTTATGAAATTAAATAAGGTAACAGTTGTCGATAAAACTACTCTTCGTCTTGAAGAAGATGCCAAGAGTGGAGACACTATTGATTTAAATGATTTAAAAACCGTTGACGAGACATTTTTAAATAGATTGATTGTAGAAGGCGAAGATAATGTTTATAAGAACAAACTTGATAAAGAAATAGAAATATTGAGTTTACAACATTCCAAAGCTTTAGATGAATTAAAGAATAAATATGATGCTGACAACAAAAAAATTGTTTCTGATAAAGATATCGAAATCGCAAACCTGAAAAAAGATATCTCCATAATTAAAGAAAGAGTTGGTTTAGAAAAAGAAAACGAATTCAAAGATATAATAAATGAACAAAAAGAAAAAATTGCTCTTTTAACTCAAGAAAAAGAGAGTAGTGAAAAAATTTTTAATTCTAATTTAGAAGCAGCTTTATCAAAAGCAAATCAGGTTTATCAAAAAGAAATTAGTGAAAAAGAAACTACTATTAATAATTTAAGAAATGCAAAAAATGCTTTAGGAATCAAACCATTAGGAGAAGCACTTGAAAGAACATGTAATAATAAATATGAAGAATATTCAATGTCTGGATTTCAAAATTGTACATGGGAAAAAGATAATTTAGTTGTTAAAGACGAAGGCGATGATAGAGGGACTAAAGCTGACTATATTTTTAGGGTTTTCTCTGATTCTAGTTGTACTAGAGAAATTGCTTCAGTATGCTGCGATATGAAGGCAGAAAATCCTGAAAGCAAGAATAAGAAGACTAATGATTCTCATTATAAAAAACTTGATAAAGATAGAAATGACAAAAAGTGTATTTATGCTTTATTAATTAGTGAACTTGAGAGAAATACAGAAAATGACCCCCCAATTATAAAGGTAAAAGAATATAAAAACATGTATATGGTTCGTCCAGAATACTTTATTACATTCTTAAGCATCGTTGAATCATTATCTAGAAAATATTCGGAGATTTTGTTATTAAAAGAGAAAGAAGATTTATCTTTAAAAGAGAAAACTGATCTTGAAGCTGAATTTGAAGAATTAAAAGAAAGATATCTTAATAAACCAATCGAAAAACTTAATAAAAATATACTTGATATTTTGTCTTCTAGTGATTCAATTCAAAAAGAAAATGCAAAAATAAGTGCTATTTGTCATACTTTAATTGATATTACATTAACTGAAATGAAAGACAAGATAGAAAGATTTGATATTAAAAAGATTGGTCGTAAATTAGATAAAATCGAAGGAGGAAATTAATGAGAGATTATTCGTTTTGGATTTTAGTTGCTATACTTTGTGTTATTGATGCTGTGCTAATATATAGAACATTTATTAAAACCATTATGTATTGTTTCCTTCTTAATGGTTTTACTAAAAAGATGTTCATTTATTCATATTTGGCTAAAGAAAAAGATTTTTCTCCATTTATTGATAAAAAAACAATTAATAAAAAACTTAAAAATTGCGATCCAAAAGAATTTAAGATTTCATTTGTTCCTCAAATTAAATTTTTGCCATTTATTGATACTTTTATAACTGACATTAAAATTAAAAATGTATTATTCAATAAAAGAAGTAATGGTAAAATTTTAATATCAGAAAAAATAAGTCTAAATAAGATTAAAGATTTGAAATTATTTAAAGGCCCTTTATATATAAAAAAGTATTATGAAGATAAAGCCTTATTTATATATGCTTTTAAGAAATTTAAAGGAAATCAAAGAAGCATTAAAAAATTCTTAGGTAAACCGATTGATTTTAATGAATTCGAGAAGAGGGTTATGAAAGCCGTTAAAGACGAGAATTTTCAAGATTATCTATTTATAAAAGATAGGAAGTTCAATGAGGCTTGTGAGTCGAAAAATCTTCGAATTAAGAGCAATTATATATTGAAACTAGATAACTAATTTCTTGTTGAGAAACAAAATATCAAAAAATCTAAAAAGTTGTTTATGAACTTTAACAATTATGGTAAATTATTAATGCGGTAGAAAACCCCTTAAAATTTAAATCTATCGTAAAATACATTGTCAGTAATGGCAATGTATTTTTTATAGTTTTATTTTCTTATCTTCTATTTGAGTTTTATAAGTATTTATTTGAGATTCAATATTTAAATCTTTAAATTGATTCATATATAATTCGTAATAATAACCTTTATTATCCATTAAAGAAACGTGATTTCCATCTTCAATAATTTGGCCATCTTTCATAACAATAATACGATCACAATCAACAATAGTAGATAATCTGTGTGCAATAATAATTGAGGTTCTACCCCTTAAGATTTTATTAACTGAATGTTGAATTACATTTTCAGTTTCTGTATCAATTGAGCTTGTGGCTTCATCTAAAATTAAAATCTTTGGATCTCTAATAAGGGCACGAGCAAAAGAAATGATTTGTTTTTGCCCTTGTGATAATTCGTTTCCGCCACCTTTTAATACGGTATTATATCCATCTGGTAATGAGCAAATAAAATCATGGATATCTAAAGATTTACAAACGGAAATAATTTCTTCATCTGTAGCATTTAATTTTCCATATTTGATATTATCCTTAACGCTCCCTTTAAAGATAAATGGTGTTTGCTGTACATATCCCAAATTACTTCTAATATAACCTACAGAACGATTCTTATAATCAACTCCATCAATAAGAATTTGTCCACTTGTTGGTTCATAAAATCTACATAATAAATTTACTGTAGTTGATTTGCCACTTCCTGTTTCACCAACAATAGCAACAGAAGTGCCTTTTTTAATATTTAAGTTAAGACCATGAAGAACTTCAATTCCTTTTAGATATTCAAATTTAACATTCTTAAATTCTATATTTCCTTCTAGTGGTTCAAAGTTTTCAGTTTTATTATCAAATATTGTTCCATACTTTTCGATAACTTCTTTTGAATCTACAAGGGTAGGTTTTGTATCTATTAAACTAAATAGTTTTTCGACACTTGCTTGTGTTCCAATTAAATCACTAAAAATTTCACTAAACGAAGCAATAGGATTATATATTGAACCGACAAAACCAATAAACAATACAAGTAGTGCTGTATCATATGTTGTTGAATCAGAAGCTCCAAAAATAGGGAAAATCCAAATGATTAATGCTGTAGTTATTGCGCTAATTATATTTGTAACTGGGTAATAGTAACTTGATATTTTTTGTGCTTTTTGCCTTTTTAAACGTACATCTTCAGTAGTAGCATCACTTTCTTTATTAATAGTTTCTTCAATAGCTAAAGTTTTAATTGTTTTAGTACCATTAATACATTCAGCAAGCCATCTAACGAACTCACTATAAGAATTTCTTGCAATACGATGGTATTTTAAAATTATTTTTTCAAAGAACAAAGTTAAAATTCCAATTAGTGGTGTGGTGGCTAAGATTATTAAACTTAACTTCCAATCATATGTAAACATAGTAATAAGAGTAAAAACTAAATCCATAAGAATCCAGAAGATTCTTAATACACTATAAGATAAAACTTCACCAATATTTTGTGCATCGTTTTGTAAACGAGCAATTAACCAACCAGATGGAGTTTTATCAAAATAGGAGAAACTTAATTCCTGTATTCTTCTAAAGGCATCTCTTCTTAAACTTGTCATAATGATTAATTCAAAATAGTTCATGATAAAGAAAGATCCAAAAACACTACCTGATCTTAATAAAATCATGACCATATAAAATACAATAATATTAGTAAAGGACATATTTATTCCAAAACCTAATATTTTTACACAAAACATTGAAGACCACATAGCTTCGCTTCCATGTGTTGATAAGTTGCTAATTAAAGCAGCATTAATTGATGGTGTAAAACTGCAATCATAAAAAGACGTAACAGCCATAGTAAAAAGAATTAAAATAATTAATTTCCAATGTGAAAAAAGGTACTTAAAAGTTTTCCCCCAAATTCCGAGGTTAAGTTTATCTGGTAATATTTCTTCTTTAAATACTGCTTCTGCCATAAACCTTATACCATTTTAGTTTGTATTTCATAAATACGTTTATACAAACCATCTTTCTTAATTAAATCGTTATGTTTTCCAATTTCACTAATTTGCCCATCTTCTAAAATTATAATCAAATCTGCATCACGTGCAGTTGAGATTCTATGAGTAATTATTAATGTTGTTGATTGCTTTTTTCTTTCTGCTAAAGATTTACGAATCAAATAATCTGTTTCTGTATCAACAGCACTTAAAGAATCATCAAAAATAAGTACAGGTGAATTAGTAATAATTGTTCTTGCAATAGCAACTCTTTGTTTTTGGCCACCACTTAATGTAGTGCCTTTTTCTCCAACTGGAGTTCTATATCCATTTTTAAATTGCATAATATTATCATGAATATGAGAAATTGATGCAGCACGAATGATTTCATCTTGTGATGCATCTTGACGAGCAATTTTAATATTATCTTCAATTGTTTTGCTGAATAAGAATGGATCTTGTAAAACAATAGAAACATTACTTCTTAAGTAGTGCTTTTGAATTTTTGTAATATCAACGCCATCAATTAGTATTTGGCCACTTGAATAATCATATAATCTTGTTAACAAATAAGCTAAAGTAGATTTTCCACAACCTGTTTTGCCCATAATAGCAACTGTTTGGCCTGGTTCAATTTTAAAATTAATATCTTTCAATGTTGCTTCTTTTGAATCACAAAACATAAAAGAAACATCTTTAAATTCAATTCCACCTTTTATTTCTGGTTTATCCCCAGAATAAATATCTTCTAAAGGTTCATGTAATATTAAGTTAATACGATCTAAAGAGGCCATTGCACGTGCTAAATTAGATAAAACTGTAGCAACATCACGAATTGGCCAAACCATCATATTAACAAAAGTAAAAGAAATAACCATTGTTCCAGTAGTGATTTCACCTTTATAAGCCAAATAGAAACCATATAAACTAGTTAATGCAATTTCAGCAAAAACAAAAATATCACTTGAAGCGTAAAAGAAAGCACTAAGTTTTCTCCAATGCATATATTTACCACGATAATCAGTTATATATTTTTCAAAATCATCTATTTCATATTTTTCATTATTAAAAGCTTTTACTAAACGAACACTTGCTAAATTTTCTTCTAATTTGTCAGACATTCTACCTTCACTATCATCAGTAGCTCTATATCTAACTCTAACTTCTTTAATAACAAAGAATGAATATATGAATAAAAAAGGCATTAAACACATACTTATTAAAGCAATTTTTATATTAGTAACTGCTAAAATTCCAAATGCTAAAACAACGATATAAATGGTAGATACAATTAAATACATATCTTGTGTAGCAAACCTTCTTAATACATCTTCATCATGAGTACATGTTTGAATAATATCACCATTCTTTAAATCTTTAATGACGGTATATGGTAATCTTTCAATATGATAAAATAGTTCGTTTTGCATATTCTTACTCATACGTGGTTGAACTTCACTACGCATAAACATTCTCCATAATAAGAACAATCCATTAGAAAATGCTATAACGACAATAATTATTGAAAACATGTATAAATGTGTTGATAAAAATTCAATTCCACCAAAAAGATTTGAGAACCATATTTCTAATTGATTTGAATCTGGAAGAGCAGTAACTGGAGTATTAAATCCGCTTCCTTTGCCTTGAACCTCAAGAATATCAACTAAAATCTTACTTGCATAACTGCTCATTATGTTGAGGAAGTTAGTAATTAAGAGAACAAAAAAATAGAAGTAGTATTTAAACTTACATCCTTTTAACATAATATTCATTGCATTAGACATTTTAGACATGTCATTATTTTACTCGAAACAAATTAAAAGTAAATACTTTTAAAGAATATGCTATCATATAGACTATGGAAGATAAGAACATTAGTAAAAACAGTATGGAACAAGTCCCCATAAGGGGTCAAGATCCAAAGACAAAAAAGAAAAACGTAATTAAATATATTATCTATATGCTCTTCATTTTAGGAGCCACCGCTGTAGTTGGTGTAACTTCATTATGGGGAGATGACGGGAAACAAGTTCTTTCTATGTTAAAAAGTGCCAATATAAGGTATCTTTTATTGTTTGTTGGCTTTGTAATTTTAAACTTTGCTTTGCAGGCATTTATCATATTTTTATTTGCTAGATTGTATGAAAAACATTACAAATATCATCAAGCTGTGGCAAATAACTTTGTAGGTACTTTTTATAATGGAATTACTCCAGGTGCCAGTGGAGGGCAAGTAGCTCAAGTTTATACTTTTTCAAAGCAAGGTTTAACTGCAAGTAGTGGCGCTTCAGTTTTGGTTATGAATTACATTATTTATCAAGGCGTTTTAATTGCTTTTGGTATTGTTTCTGTTGCTACAAGAATTGATAGAGTTTTAGCTATTCAAACTATTGATTTAACAATAAGTGGAAGCACAATTCCAATACCAATTTCAATCTTCATTATTTTAGGTTTTGCTTTAAATTTATTTGTTACTGGTATGATATTTGTTATGAGTTATTCACATCGTTTACATAATTTTATTATTGTTCATTTAATAAATTTTGGTGCAAAACTTCATCTTGTTAAGAATCCAGATGAAAAAAGAGAGTCTTTAATGATTCAAGTTGAAAACTACCGTATTGAGTTACGAAGACTTCAATCAAATATACCATTTACTCTTTTAATTATCTTTTTGACTGTAATTACTTTTTTAATAAATGATTCATATCCTTTCTTATGTGGATTGGCTTTGAATGGATTTAACGAATTTAATAGTGTTGAAGAAGTTTTATCTAAAATGTTTGATTCTATGGTGTATACAAATTTCCATCAAATGATTACTGGGCTTATTCCAATTCCTGGAAGTTCAGGTATTTCAGAATTTATATTCTTTAAATTGTTTTTAAATTATTTTGATTCTACAACTTATGAGAGCAATCAAGTAGCTATTACGAATGCAGTTATGCTTTTATGGCGATTTGTAACTTTCTTATTTCCATTTTTTGTTAGTGGAATTGTTAGTGCATTTTATAAAAGCAAAGGAAATCAAAAACAAGGTTTACTTACCAGCGACAAGAAAACATTTGTTACTATTCAAATGGAAACATATGAAGAAAGAAAAGTTTCTAGTGATACACAATATGAAACCAAAAGTCTTGAACGAAAAGAGGTTTTTGATAAACTTAATATTCTTAAAAACAAGAAGAAAGATAGCGAAAATAAAGATATAATTAAAGAAGATATTGGTGAAAAAAAGGATGGCAAAAAGAAAGAATGAATATAGGGTTATTTAGTGATACTTTTTATCCAGAAATAAATGGTGTAGCAACTTCAGTTTATTCCTTGTTTAATTTGCTTAAAAAAAGAGGCCACAATTGCTATGTTATTACAACTGGAGACGATAAAAATGTAACATTTAGTGGAAACGTTATTCATATTCCTGGTATAAAATTAAAACATTTATATGATTATAAAGCATCCCCAATTTTTAGTAGTGAAGCTTATAGAATAATTGAAACACTGCATCTTGACATAATCCATGTTAATACAGAGTTTTTTATTGGGCAATTTGGATTTATTTCTGCTAGTAAATTAGGTATTCCTGTTGTGTATACTTATCATACAATGAATGAGGATTATACATATTATGCAACAAAAGGATATTTCGATCGATTTTCTAAATGGACAATTAGAGAGTTTGATAGAAGTTGTATGCTAAGAGCTAACGAGATTATTGCTCCAAGCGAAAAAACTCTTAATTATTTGGAATTTATTGGAATTGAAAAATACATTAATATTGTTCCAACAGGTTTTGACTTTGCAAGGTTTACAAATGTAACTAAAAAAGATCCTAAGGTAAAAGAAATTCAAAAAAAATATAATTTAGGCGATAAAAAAGTGCTTCTATGCTTAGGTAGAATGGCAAAAGAGAAGAGCTTTGATGCAATAATTAAATTTTATAAGAAATATTTGGATCAATATAATGATAAGGAAACAGTTTTACTTTTTGTTGGTAATGGTCCTCAAAAAGAAGAACTAGAAAATTTATCGGAAGATCTTGGTATATCTAAAAAATGTATCTTTGTTGGTAATGTTCCTTTAGAAGATACTCCGTATTATTATAAATGTGCGGATGTCTTTTTAAGTGCATCAACTAGTGAAACTCAAGGATTAACTTTTATGGAAGCTATGGCTAGTAAGCTTCCTATTCTTTGTAGATTTGATAACAATTTAATCGGAATTATAGATAATAATACAACTGGTTTTTTCTTTCTTGAAGCAAGTGATTTTATTTATAAATTACATAATATTGTATATCTTTCAAACAAAGAGTCTGAAAAAATTAAAGATAACGCGTTTAAATCAATTGATAAATTTAATGAAAAGAATTTCTATGATAACATTATGAGGGTTTATGGAAGAGCAATTAGAAGAAACTGGTAAAACTGTTTTAAAAGAAATAAAACATAAAGATGATAAAGTTATCCTTATTTTTGATGACGATAAAATTAAGTTATTTCCAGAGACACTTGATGCTTATAAAGTTGAAATTGGCAAGGGTTATGATAGGGTTTTTCTTGATAAACTAAAAAAACTTGATTTAAAAAACGAAGGCTTAAGATATGCTATTCAATTATCGAAAAAGAAATTGTATGCTGAGAAAGATTTTAAAGATAAATTAAAGAAAAGAATTGAAAATGATGAGATAGTTGATGAAACTATTAAAGAATTAAAAGAAAAAAAGATTATTAATGATGAGGTTTATTGTAAATGTTCTGTTGATGTTCTAAACGATTCAAATTATGGGAAATACTTTATTGTAAATTACTTAAAATCAAAAAAAATTAGTAATAATATTATAGAAGAAATAACTTTTAATGAAGAATTTGAAGAAGAAAAAGCACAAAAATATTTTTTAAGTATTAAAAATAGATATGTTTCAAATAATCTTGTTAAGCAGAAAAAGAAAATATTTAATGCCTTATTAAAACGTGGATTTGAAGTAAATATTATCATGAATTTGATTAAGAGTTTAAAGCTTAATCCAGAAGTAGAAGAGAAAGAAATCAAAAAAGATTATTTAAAAATTAAAAATAAAATCTTAGATGGTGAAAATAAAAAATTAGATAACTATTCTGAAGGCAAGATTGTTTCATGGCTTGTTAGAAAGGGTTATAGTTATGAAGTTATTAAAACAATTATTCGCAAAGATAAAAAAGGAGAGATGAAAAATGATTAAAGATTTAAAAGACACAATGAATGCTTATGGAGTTTATTTATTAAAATCCGTTAAGAAGTTTGTTGCATCAAATGGTAAGCCTTATGTATTGGTATCATTACAAGATAATTCAGGAACTATAGATGCAAAAAAATGGGATGTTTCAAATAATGAAATGAATTTATTTGTTCCAGGGAATGTTGTAAGAGTTGATGGAACCGCTTCTCTATATAGAGATAAACTTCAAATTACAATTGAGGCGGTATATGCTATAGATATTAACGAGATTGATGTCTCTTCTCTTGTACCTGATTCTCCAATTGCAGTAGATGATTTAATATCAAAATTCAATTTTTATAAAGATAGCGTAGAAGATAAGGATTATAAAAAATTATTAGATATAGTTTTTGAAAAGTATTATAAGGATTTTATTAACTACCCAGCTGCTGTTTCTAATCACCATGAATTTCATCATGGTTTAATTTATCATACTGTTTCTATGTGTGATTACGCAAAAGCAATTTGTTCTGTTAATGCCTCTTTAAATTATGATTTATTAATAACAGGTTGTTTATTACATGACATTGGAAAAACTATTGAATTAAGTGGAGTTGTTGCTACTACTTACACTGAAGAAGGAAATTTGTTAGGTCATATCTCAATTGGATTTGGATTAGTAAAAGAAATTTGTGATCAAAATAATATTGATAAAGAAAAATCTATACTTATTGAGCATATGATTTTATCACACCATGGTGAGAGAGAATTTGGTGCTCCTGTATTACCTTGCTTTAAAGAAGCTGTTGTATTATCTTATATAGATCGTTTAGACAGCGAAATGATGGAAATTGATAAAGCTTATGAAAAAACAAATGATGGAGAATTTACTGAACGTATATTTCCATTAGATAATCAAATATTTTATAAAAATAAGAAATAAAAAATTCACTTCTGCGGAAGTGAATTTTTATTATTTGTTTTATAGTTTTTCTTTAATTGATTTAGCAATTGCAGGTAAATTTAAATCTTTTAGATTCCCTTTCATTTCAATTGTTAACCCATCGGCAGCAACATAACGAGGAACTACATGAACATGGAAGTGCTTTACAACTTGTCCAGCAGCTTCGTAACAATTGATAATTATGTTAATGCCTTTTGCACCTAATTCCTTTATTAATGCTTGGCCAATCCTTTGGGCAACATCCATAACTTTATGCATTACTTCTTTAGGGCAACTCAAAAAGCTATCATAGTGTTCTTTAGTAATAACAAGTGCATGTCCATATGTTGCAGGATTTGTGTCTAAGAAAGCCATAACATCATCATCTTCATAAAGAACATTACTTGAAATAGTCTTATTTGCTATTTTACAAAATATACAATTCTCATCAAATTTCATTTTTTTATCCTCCAAAGTAAATAAAAAGCCGTATTAAACGGCTTTTTTAATTATTAATCTTCAAATAAATCAGGATAAGTTGTCTTGAAATAATCGTAGACACTTTGATCATGATATGTAATATTACAATTCTTTAAGTAATGGGTAAATGCTGTAGTTGTATAAGTAGAGCCGCTAGCAACTGTATAACCAATATCACGAGATATTGTTTCGAGTTTCATGCCATCACTTGTAGTATTTGAATATGCGTTTTCACCACCAATAGTTAATTTGGCTGGAGAAATAGCTTCTTCAATTTCAACAATATAGAATGAACTACTATCCTTAATAATAATAGAATCTAATGGTTCATCACTTTGTGAAATACTACGTTTTAAGAAATAGTGACCATTGATTGATGTAATGTAAGAATCACTGCCAATTGTACTTGGTGAGTTGAAATCTGACATAACAGTGTAATCAAATAATCTAGTTTTTGCATCACTTGGTAAACCACTAAAACCAGAATCTTTAGTTCCCCAAGAATGAGTTGTGTAATCATTAACTCTTATAGCATTTGTTTTGATATTTAAACCTTTTTCAATTGAATAAGCTCCAGAATTGGTGAAGGTTGATTCAGTTGAAGTATCATTTGTTTTTGGATTAAGAGTAATTTTGCCAAAATCTTCAATTAAATCACCAAATTTTGTGTTTTGATAATATGGATGTTTTTGATTATCAGCGTATTGTTTAATTTCTGTTCCGTTATTTAATGGTTTATTTTCACTATCAATATCGTAAACTTTAAAGCCACTGTCATTTAATAATTTTCCAGCATCAGTGTAAGTATTTGTTGTTGAATTATAAACATCACTATAAACACCTTTCCAAGCTGAAGCTAAAACTTCATAATCAATATCTTTATTAAGACTTGCAGATTCATTAGTAATATAATCACTGACAAATTGTTTAACTAGTGAACGAGCACTAGAAATAGTCTTTGAATCAGATTCAATTTTAATATAATTAACTTTTCTTGATTGTGTACGAGCAATGGAAGCATATTGATTATCATAAACATATTGTTCAACTAATAAATTAGACATAATAGTTGGTAAAATGTTGTTATTAATATAATCATTATATAAGCCAATGTGAATAAATGGTTTTCCTTCAGTATTGTTAGTACCAACAATACTTGTGATATCATCGTTTGTAACGGTTGAATCAAGTAATAATTTATTTGAGAAGATAGTGCTACTTTCTCCATCATACTTTTCATCAAAAATTGATGTTGGATTGTCTTCAAAACCAGAAATTTTTGATTTCATAGCTAAGACACGAGCGTATCTAACTTCGTAGAAATAATTATCTTCAATATTAGTAGAAGTGTTTGCTTCGCCCCAAACTGAAGTGATAACTTGTTTCTTAACTAAATTCTTGAAAATATCAATTCTCATTTTAATAGTATCAGTAATTGCAGTAGGTTCAACATAATCATATTTGTTTGAATCAGAAGATTGGGCTTTATCCCAATAAGCTTTGTGATTTTTAACGAACTCTAATTTGCTTGAGCCATCAGCTTCTGTATCATAACCTTCAATTTCAACTTCACCATCACTATTTAAACTATATTTACCAAATTGATCTTCAGCTAAAATTTGAATTAAAGCATCTTTAACTGTACTTGCAGTTGTTGAAGAATCATGTAAGGTATCATATAACCAAGAAAGGGTATTATGTTCGATATTACTATCATTAACTAATTCAGTTTCTTGAAGAGTATCAGTTGGACGAGCATAAATAGCGTCACAACTTGTTAAAGCAATAGTAGCGCAAATTAATCCAAGAGCTAAAAAGCCTTTTTTACTTTGTTTTTTCACGGTAACAAGCTCCTTTCACAATATCACCAGAATCGGAATAACCATTTTCGAAGTGTAAAGCACAAGTTTCACTAATGAGCTGTGTTTTTCTTGCTTCTTGTTGACGATCTAATTGTTCGATGAATGTATCCCATGTTTCTGTATCAGATTTACGGGTTGAATAATCAGTGTTCTCACGTGTTAAATTAATATAGTTATGAATTTTATCACCTAAATTAACACTGTTTACTGTATTGTAACTAATGTCTAATTGGTCTTCTAACCAAGAATAAATTCTCATTTCATAGTTTGTATCAAAACTCTTAACAGCAGATTTTAATTTTGAAACACGATCGTTATAATCGCTATAACCCATGGAATAAGCATTAACATATGTTTTCTTTTGTTCATTACTACTATCAGTTGGGAAGTTTGAATTCTTACTTCCTGAAGAAGTTAATGGATTTTCACTTGCATAATATTCTTTTAAAGTTGAAGTGTAATCATTTCCTAAACTATCAGTATAGGTTTTTTCTTGTTCAAGTGCGCTTCTTTCAACAACAATGAAGTGAACTCCTTGATATGATGAGGTTCCTGCTCTTACTACTAAGATTGGGTTTCCTTTATCATCACATAGAACTTTTTTAGTAGTAGTTCCATTTGATGTTCCATCGGAATTATATTTTTTGATTGTAATATTTTGGAAACCAGACATTGATTCTGTTCCAGGATATGTAGTTGTAGCAGTGGTCCATTTTCCGTTTTCATCTAAATCTGACCAGTGCTCATTTAAAGTATCTCCAGCATTAACTTGTGTTGGATAATTTTCAGTATCAGAAATTAATGAGTTTGGTGTTATAAAAGCTAAGTTGTGGTTATTGAAATATTTATTAAACATAATATTTCTTGGATAGAAACTTTCGTTTCCATCATTAACTACAGCTCCGCTAGTTGCTTTTGTTGTATCTTTCTTTGTATACATATAAGCAATTGCACCATATGGAATTTCAGCAATTCCAAGTTTTTTAATTTCAGCTTCATCATCTTCAGGAACTGAGAATGGGTTTGAATCAGTACTTAAACTCTTATTAACTTCGCTCCCAGTATTGAAGTAAGTATCATAAGCATAAACACCAAGTTTGAATTCGTTAACATAACTTGTAGAGTTTTCCATAATTCCTAAATCACCGAAAATACTTGCAGAACCTGAATCATCAGATCTATCTTCAGCGACTTCACCAAATGAAACTCCATTTGCTAAGTCAGTGATGGTGTTATAAAGACTTTGAACATTTGCAGAAGAAATTGTTCCGCTTGTGTATTCACCTTCAGTTGCATCAACGTTAACGAGAATGTGTTTTACGTGATATGGAAGACGCTTATTTAAATATCCATCTTTACCACTGAATAAGTTAAATTTATATTCATCACTTGTGGTATCACTTGTATCTGCATCCCATTTCTTAAAAGTGTCGTAGAATTTATCTTCTAGTCTGCTCTTGTATTCTGTTAATTGATACTTTAAAAGTAATTCGCTTTCACTTCTTTTAGTTTTTGCGATATCACTTAATTCAGTATCAAGAATTTTCTCAAATTCTTCATCATAAGATGTGCCATTAGTATCGGCATTTGTGCTTGCAGTTTTCTTTTGACCTTCAACACTAACAGCAGCAGCTTTATCTGCTTCACTCTTAAGTGCTTCTTGTGCAGATTCGTTAAAATAACTACGAACCATTACGTTGTAAACTGCTGTGTAATAGCTGCTATCACTACTACTAGTATTTTGCGTATACTTGTTAAACAAATCATCAGCTGTATAATACTTAACTTCACCATTGCTATCTTCAAAAGATAACATTACATTTGAATTTGAGGTGACCTGATTACAACCAGCTAAAGAAAGCAAACCCACCAAAGCGAGGGTAACAACAAGTCCTTTTTTGCTTTTCTTCATATAGCGGTATTTCCTCCTAAAAATTAAATCTATTTATTCTAAATAGCAATTTACATTTTATACTTTATAGGTGTTGTTAGCAACTAAAAACACAAGATTAATTAAAATACTTATACTATAGTATAAACATTCTTATCATTTAATTTGTTTATGATAGACTTTTGTAATAGAATAAATTGATTTAGGAGAAGTGCTTATGGTTTTTTTAGAAATTAAAAATTTACATGTTGAAGTTGAAGGTAAAGAAATCCTAAAGGGTATCAATTTAACTATAAATAAAGGCGATTGTTTGGCTTTATTAGGGCCAAATGGTCATGGAAAATCTACATTATTGGCTGCTTTAATGGGAAATCCCCACTATAAAGTGACTAAAGGTAGTATAACTTTCATGGATAAAGATGTTTTAAAAATGAGTGTTGATGAAAGAAGCAAATCAGGTATGTTTTTAGGATTCCAAAATCCATATGAAATTCCTGGTGTTATTAGTGCAGATTTTTATAAATCAATGATTCAAGTTCGAACTGGAGAAAGAGTTTCGCTTTATAAATTTTATAAGACATTAGAAGATTCAACTAAAGAAATGAAAATGCCACTTGAACTTGTTAACAGAAGTTTAAATGATGGATTTAGTGGTGGTGAAAAGAAACGTAATGAAATATTACAAATGAAATTAATTAATCCTACATTTGCAATGTTAGATGAAATTGATAGTGGACTTGATGTAGATGCAATTAATGTTGTAAGTGATGCAATTAATAAACAAAGAAATGAACAAGGGACTTCTTTTTTGATTATTTCCCATTATGCTAGATTATTTGATTTGATTAAACCAAATAGAACTGCTGTTATCGTTAATGGTAGAATCGCTGTTGATGGTGGTCCAGAAATTTTCAAGAAAATTGATCAATTTGGCTATGAATGGATTCATACTGAACTTGGAATCCCTGTTGAAAAAGAAGATAAAGAAATGAACAAGGTTTCCATTGGTGTTTGTGCTACAAAAGAAGCTATTAAAAAGTAGTTATTTGGAAAAGTAAGCGGTAAATGATATGGTTTTTGAAAAAAATGGCACATTTGAAATAGATTTAAAAGACATCGTAAATGATGGCAATTTTTGTATAAAAGAAGGTACTGAATTGGTATTAGATATTAAGAACTTCGCTAAAGAGAATTCTTATAATTTTTTTGTGAACAATAATGCAAAGCTTGTCGTTAGAGTAATTAATGATGGTGTGGAAAAGTCTTTTAGTTTTCACGGATGTTTAGGAGAAAACTCTTCTTTAAATATTTATTTCGCAGATTTATCAAAAGTAAATACTAAAATTAATTCGCACATTATCCTTGAGGGTAATTATTCAAAGAGTATTTTTAAAATTTCAAGTGTTGCAAATAAAGGTATTTTTAAAGATTATCATATCAATTTTGATCATCTTGGCGAACATACTGATTCTTTATTAGAGGGATATGGAGTTTCTTTAAAAGATGGTGAGATTGATATAAAGGGAATTTCACATATTGAAGTTAATAGTATTAAATCAAAAGCTATTCAAAAAGCAAAAGTAATATTGTTTGATAAAGAAAGTAAAGCCAAAGCTTCACCAACTTTAAGGATTGATTGTGATGATATTCAAGCAACTCATGCTTGTGCAATTGGAAATTTAAATCAAGATCATATTTTTTATCTTGAGTCTAGAGGCCTCTCAGAAGATGAATCTAGAAATTTGATTACTTATGGTTATTTAATGCCTATTCAAGAATATTTCGATGAGAATGGAAAAAAACTAATAAATGATTATGTAAAGGAGAACTTTTAATATGTTTAATGTTTATGAGATTAGGAAAGATTTTCCTATGTTAAATGGCGAAAAGAAGGTTCAAGGTCATCCACTTTGTTATTTGGATAATGCAGCAACAACTTTTAAACCTTATTCTGTTATAAAAGCATGCACAAAATATTATGAGGAAGAAAATGCTAACGCCCATCGTGGTGATTATGATTTAGCTTATAAAGTAGATTGTGAAGTTGATGCAACAAGAGAAAAAATTGCTAAGTTTTTAGGGGCTAAAAAACAAGAAATTGTTTTTACTAGTGGAACTTCAATGTCAATTAATACAATAGCATTTGGTTATGGTTTTAAATATCTTAAAAAAGGTGATGAAGTATTAATCACTGAAGCTGAACATGCAAGTAACGTTTTACCATGGTTTAAGGTAAGAGAGTTAACTGGTTGTACAATCAATTATATTCCTTTAACTAAAGAAGGTAGATTGACAGCTGAAAATTTACGAAAAGTAATTACTAAAAATACAAAAATAGTTGCTGTTGCTCAAGTAACAAACGTTCTTGGTTTTGTTAATGACATTAAAAGTATTGCAAAAGTAGCTCATGAATTTGGTGCTCTTTGTGTAGTAGATGCCGCTCAAAGTGCTCCTCATATGAAAATAGATGTAAAAGATTTAGATTGCGATTTTTTAAGTTTAAGTGGTCATAAAATGTGTGGTCCAACTGGAATTGGATGTTTCTATGGTAAATATGATTTATTAAGAATTATGGATCCTTTAATGACAGGTGGAGGAGACAATGCAAGATTTGATATGTGCGGAAATGTTTCTTTACTTGAACCACCAGCAAAATTTGAAGCTGGAACAATGAATATTGAAGGAATTTATGGTTTTGGAGCAGCAATTGATTATCTTAATAAAATTGGAATGGATAATATTGTAGAACACGAACATGAATTAAGAAAATATGCTATTGAAGAGATGGAAAAAATGCCTAATATTATTATTTATAATAAAACTGCGGAAAGTGGGATTATTACAATTAATGTAAAAGATGTATTTTGCCAAGATGAAGCTAGTTATCTTAATTCAAAAGGTGTTTGTGTTAGAAGTGGTCAACATTGTGCAAAAATATTATTAGATTTTTTAAAAACCGTTGGAACTGTTCGTGTTTCTTTATATTTTTATAACACAAAAGAAGAAATTGATCAGTTAATTGGTGCCTTAAAGACAGGAGGAGATTTCTTAGATGCCTATTTCGCTTAGTCCTCAAATGATGAGAGAGATTATTATGGACCATTATAATAATCCAATTAATAAAAGTACTCCAAAAGATATTAGTAAATATAAAAGTATCCGTATGGATTCAACTACATGTATTGATGATATTACAATATATATTTTAGTTGAGAACGATGTTATTAAAGATGCAAAATTTGATGGTGTAGGATGTACCATTTCTACAGCTTCCACTGATATTATGTGTGAGTTAATTAAAAATAAAACTATAAAAGAGGCTGATTATATTTTTGAACAATATAATAATATGATTTTTGAAAAAGAATTTGATAAAGAAGCTTTGGATGAAGCACTTGTTTTTGTTAATACTTCTAAACAAGCTGCACGTATAAAATGCGCCACCATTGGTTGGAATGGAATGCAAAAATGTTTGCATGGTGAAAAAGATGAAAAGTAAAGTAAAACTTGAAGAATATAAATACGGTTTTAAGGATAAAGATACCCATATTTTTGATACTGGGAAAGGTTTAAATGAAGATGTAATTAAGTTAATTTCAAAAGCAAAAAATGAGCCTAAATGGATGCTAAATTTTCGTTTGGAAGCTTATAGAAAATTTATAAAAATGCCATTACCATCCTTTGGGCCTGATGTTTCTCATTTAGATTTTGATAGTTATACCTATTTTACTCGTTATGTAAAAGCTGAAGAAAGCAATTGGAATGAAGTTCCAGATACTATTAAAAATACATTCCAAAAACTTGGAATTCCTGAAGCTGAACAGAAATATTTAGCAGGTGCTGCGACTCAATATGAATCAGAAATGGTTTATCATAATATGCTTGAAGAAGTTGAAGAAAAAGGAGTAATTTTTCTTTCAACTGATTTAGCTTTAAAAAAGTATCCAGAACTTTTTAAGAAATATTTTGGTACTGTAGTTCCTGTAGCAGATAATAAATTTACTGCTTTAAATGGTGCTGTTTGGAGTGGAGGAAGTTTTATTTATGTTCCTAAAGGTGTGAAACTTGAAAAGCCACTTCAATCATATTTTAGAATTAACAATGAAAAAACTGGTCAATTTGAAAGAACATTAATTATTGTTGATGAAGGCGCAGATGTTCATTATGTTGAGGGATGTACCGCTCCTATTTATTCAAAAGATAGTTTGCATGCTGCAGTTGTAGAAATAGTAGTTTGTAAAGGTGCAAAATGTAGATATTCTACTATTCAAAATTGGTCAAATAATATTATTAATCTTGTAACAAAACGTGCAGATGTTTATGAAAACGGAACTATGGAATGGATTGATGGTAATATTGGAAGTCAAATTAATATGAAATATCCTGCCTGTATTTTAAAAGAAAAAGGTGCAAAAGGCCTTTGTATTTCAATTGCAGTTGCAGGAAAAGGACAATATCAAGATGCTGGAGCTAGGATGATTCATGAAGCTCCAAACACTTCTTCAACTATTATTTCAAAATCAATTGTTAGAAATGGTGGAATTAGTAATTATCGTGGTACAGTTAGAATTAAAGACAATGCGATTAATAGTAAGGCACATGTAGAATGTGATACTTTAATTTTAGATAATATTAGTAAAAGTGATACAATTCCAAAGAATGAATGCCTAAATAATTCATCATTCCTTGAACATGAAGCAAGTGTAAGTAAAATTGATGAAGATAAGTTATTTTATTTAATGAGTAGAGGTATTAGTGAAAAAGATGCTACCCAAATGATGATTATGGGATTTATAGAGCCATTTAGTAGGGAATTACCAATGGAATATGCAGTTGAATTAAATCAACTAATTAAAATGGATATGGATGGTAGCGTAGGTTAATATGAATTTTGATTACGATATTATTGTTGTTGGTGGAGGACATGCTGGAGTAGAAGCAAGTCTTGCTTGTGCTAATAGAGGTGATAAAACTCTTCTTATCACATTGAACTTTAAAATGGTATCAAATATGCCTTGTAATCCACATATTGGTGGAAGTGCAAAAGGAATTGTTGTCCGTGAAATAGATTGTTTAGGTGGTTTCATGGGTAAAGGCGCAGATCATGAATATTTGCAAATGAAGATGCTTAATACAAAAAAGGGTCCAGGTGTTCAATGCTTGAGAGCTCAAGCTGATAAAAAAAGATATCCTCATTTTATGCAAGAACATTTAAAAAATACCAAAAACCTTGATATTATCGAAGGTATGGTAACTGATTTACTATACGATAGTAATACTGTTTTTGGTGTAGTTGTTGGTGATAAAAAAATATATAGTAAAGCAGTCATTTTATCTACTGGAACATATATGGATAGTTGTATTTTGCAAGGCCATAACAAAAGAAGTGGTGGACCAGATGGAGAAAATCCATCTATTGGTTTAAGTGACAATCTAAAAAAGATGGGTATTATTATCCAAAGATTGAAGACAGGTACTCCTCAAAGAATTGCTAGAGAATCTATAGATTTTAGTAAGGGTATTATTCAATATGGAGATGTTGATGACCAAGGATTTTCTTATGAAACTCATGAATTTATTCCTATAAAAGATCAAAAACCATGTTATTTAATTTATACAACTCCAAAAACTCACGAAATAATTCGTGCCCACTTAAAAGAGAGCGCAATGTATGGTGGAATGGTACACGGAGTTGGGCCAAGATATTGTCCATCAATTGAAGATAAGATAGTTAGATTTGCAGACAAACCAAGACATCAATTATTTCTTGAACCTGAAAGTTTTGATACAAATAGTGTGTATTTGCAGGGGTTTTCAACTTCAATGCCATTAAATGTTCAAGATGAAATGGTTCATTCATTGCCAGGTTTGGAGAATGCAAAAATATTAAAATATGCTTATGCAATTGAATATGATGCTCTTGATCCTGTTGAATTTGATAATAGATTAATGGTTAAAAAATATAAGGGATTATTCATTGCTGGTCAAATTTGTGGAACTAGTGGTTATGAAGAAGCAGCCGCTTTAGGACTTATGGCTGGCATAAATGCTTCGTTATTTATTAAAAATGAAGAGCCTTTTATTTTGAAAAGAGATGAAGCCTATATTGGAGTAATGATAGATGATTTAATTACAAAAGGTGCCCATGAACCATATAGATTATTAAGTAGCAGAGCAGAATACCGTTTATTATTAAGAAGTGATAATGCTGATTTAAGATTAACTGATTATGGTTATAAATATGGTTTAATTAGTAAAGAAAGATATGAATATTTTACTCATAAAAGAGATGTTATAGATAAATTATTAGTATATTTAAATAAAAAACACGTAGGTATCACAAGCAAAGTTAATGATTATTTAGTTTCGTTAGGTTATGAGAAATTAGATAATGGTATAAGTGCTAAAGAATTAATAAAAAGAAATGGTGTAAGTTATTCTGTCGTAAAAGAGTTTTTAGATATTCCAAAAGGATTAGAACTTGATAAAGTTGGTGAAGAGCAATTAGAAATTATGATTCGTTATGAAGGATATATTGAAAACCAAAGAAAAGAAGCTCAAAAACTAAGAAAACTTGAAGAAATTAAGTTGGATCAAGATATAGATTATTTAAATATGGAAGGTCTGAGGCTAGAAGCAAGACAAAAGCTTCACTTAGTTAATCCAAGTACAATTGGTCAAGCAAGTCGTGTTGCCGGGGTTAATCCTGCAGATATTTCAACTTTGATTTTATATTTAAGAAAAGAGCATAAATTATGAAGTATTCTCAATATACAAAACAAATGAATGAAAAATTAGATTTGTACAAGAAAATGGTTTTAGAATACAATGAAAAAATTAATTTAACTGGTATTACAGAAGATAGTGAATTTACTGAAAAGCATTTTTATGATTCTATTATTCCAACTTCAAAGATTAATTTTAATGATAAGACTATTATGGATTTAGGAAGTGGTGCTGGTTTTCCAGGAATTCCACTTGCAATATTATATCCAAATTCTCATTTTATTCTTGTTGACCCTATGATTAAAAGATGTAACTTTTTAAGAGAAGTTATTTCAAAATGTGATTTAAAGAATGTTGAGGTTTTAGAAACAAGAATTGAAGAATTACCAGATAAATTTTTTGATTATTTTGATATTATTGTCTGTAGAGCTGTTTCAAAATTAAATATTTTACTTGAAATTGCTATGCCTTATTTAAAAGTAAACGGAATTTTTGTTGCATATAAAGGTATGAAATATAAAGAAGAAATAAACGAATCGGAAAGGGCTTTAAGAATTTTAAATAGTGAAATTTATGATATTCAAATAAGAAACCTACCTATTTCTTACGATTCAAGATACAATATAATTATTAAAAAAATGAAAGAAATAGATAAAAAGTTTCCACGTGAGTTTTCACAAATATCTAAGAGACCATTGTAAATGAGAAAAATTATAGCAATAGCAAATCAAAAAGGTGGTGTTGGAAAAACAACAACTGCCATTAATCTAGCTGCAGGTTTAGCGACATTAAATCGCTCTGTTTTATTAATTGATCTTGACCCACAAGGAAATTCTTCTCGTGGTTTAGGAGTTGATATTACCTTAATCAATAAAAATGTTTTTGATGCCCTTATTTTGGATGTTGAACCAACTAAAGTTATCAGAAAAACAATGCTAAAAAATCTTGATTTAATTCCTGCAAATTTAAAATTATCAAATCTTGAAAGTGAAATTCAACTTAAAAATGTTGAACCTTTTTATTGTCTTAAGGAAATGATAGGGAAGATTAATAGACCTTATGATTATATTTTGATTGATTGCCCACCATCATTAGGTATTTTATGTATAAATGCTTTAAATGCTGCTGATAGTGTATTAATTCCAGTTCAATGTGAATTTTTTGCAATGGAAGGTCTTGCTCAAATTCTTGCTACAATTACAAAAGTACAAGCTCAATATAATAAAAAGTTGATTATTGAAGGATTTTTATTAACGATGTATGAACAAAGAGCAAAAATAGGTGAAGAAGTTGTTCATCAAGTGAGAAGTTTATTTAGAGAGAATACTTTTAATGTTCAGATACCTAGAAATATTTCTTTAAGTGAGGCTTGTGCACGTGGAATCCCTGCTATATTATTTAAACCAACTAGCGCTGGTTCATTAGCATATATGCAATTAACTCGTGAGGTTATAGATAATGAGCGAAAACAATAAAATTATTAAAAGTAATTTAAAGACTCTTTTAAAACGTTATAGCAAAACCGATGTTGTTTCTAATATTGAAAAGAACTATTCACAAGACCAAATAAAATTAATTAATTTGAATGATATATTTGATTCATCCTTTTTAAAGAACGTTATTATTCCAAAACAAAAGATTGATGAAATGGAAACTTCTGTTAAAGAAAACGGAATTATAACTCCTTTGATTGTGCGTGAAATTTCTCCTAATAAATATGAAATTGTTAAAGGAAGAAAACGTTATTATGCTCTTAAGAGACTTAAAAAATATGATACTCCATGTATTATTAAGGAATTTAGTGATGAAGAAACTTTGATTATTCTTTTATTAAGTGAAAAAGATTTAAAAGATAGCGATGTTGTTGAAATTGCTTATTTATGTGATATTTTAAAGAAAAAATTTAATTATAAGAATAAAGATCTTGGAGAATTATTAAAACAATCTCCATCACAAGTTTCTAATATTTTACAATTGCTTAATTTAAATAAAATTATATTAAATGATATATCAAGGAAACGTTTATCGTATGGCCAAGCAAAGGCTATATCGAGACTTTCTGATGTGGACTTAAAAATAGCTTTAGAGCAAATATATAAGAATAATTTAAGTGTTAGAGATACAGAAAAATTAGTTTCTAACCTAACCAACAAAACTCCAAAAGAAGGAGAACTTATTATAAAGGATAATGATGTTATTTTGAGGTTTTCTAATAGTGAATTAAGAGATAAATCATTAAAACGCATAAATAAGTTAATTAAGAAGAAAAAAATAGTGCTATAATGATTTTACTTCAGGGCAAGGTTAGATTCCTTATTGGTGGTATACCCCACGAGATCATTATTTGATCATGAACTAGTTAGATTCTAGTGGCAACTGTATAGTCAGGATAGAAGAAGAATTTTTTTAGGACCTGAAGAAAAGAGGTCTTTTTTTATGAAAACACGTTCCGTAATCAAAACAATTTGTAGAGTAGCTATTTTTGGAAGTTTAGCAGTTATATTGTATTGTGTTCCTTATTTACAATTTTCTCTTCCTTTTGCACCAAGTTTTTTAAGTATTCATTTAGATGAAATACCAATTTTTATAGCTTCTTATGCGTATGGTCCATTAGTTGGTTTTTTAATTATTGTTATTAAAACAATTGTTGATTTATTTGTTAAAGATTTAGCAAGTAATATGGGGATTGGGGCTTTAGCTGATTTCATTTATGGCTGTAGTTTTGTTCTTCCAGCAGCATTTATATATAAGTATCATCGTAATTTTAAAGGTGTCTTAGTTGGAATGTTAGTTTCTTTTATTTCTCAATTATTTGCTAGTTGTATTATTGGTTTATATACAATTTTCCCTTTATATGGAATTGTTTATACAAACGAAGGTGTTATAAGTATGTTTAGAGTATTTGATCAATCAATTAATAGTGTAACTGATATTAAAATATCTTATGAATTTTTATTGCCTTTTAATTCGATTAAGAATGGAATTGTTCTAGCAACGACATTAGTTGTTTATAAACCTATTAGAATTTTAATTGAAAATGCTGAAAAATAAAAAAAAGCAACTTCATACGAAGTTGCTTTATTTTTTGTATTCTTAATTACTTAGAAATAGCACCAGCTGGGCAATTTCCAATTGCTTCATCAGCTGAACCATCATCGATATCACCTTTTACGACGGCTTTGCCATCGGCGTTGAAATCAAATGTCTCTGGATATGTGCCTACACATAAACCACAACCAATGCATGTATCTGCATCAACTTTAACTTTTATTGCCATAAAAAACATCCTCCAATAAAAATAATCATATCATTATATACCGAAAAATCAAGATTTAAGATATGTATAAATTTAGTTATTTTTATGTTTTAACAATTCTATTTTATCTTATTAAATGTTATTATATTTAACATGAGTTACGATGAAAACAAAAAAACAAGAGAACAGAAATATGAATCTGTAAGAAAAGACATTAAATCTTCTTCTAATGAAGATGCAAAAGCATCCAAAAAAGATGATTCTAAAAAAAATTACACAACTACAACTACTATTATGCTAAATAATAATAGCGGTGTAACTACTGAATCAATCGATAGAAAAGATGAAGAGACAAACTATAAAGCAAAAAACGCTCCTATTTTTGATAGGTACAAAAGAAGAAAGATTTTGTTTAATGTTCTTTATGTTGTGCTTGTTTTAGCTGTATTAGCTGGTGTAATTTGGTTTATTGTTTACATGATTAACAAATAAAGAAAGCATTATTATGGAAATTAAAAATAGAAATATTGCAATTGATGGACCTAGTGCTAGTGGAAAATCAACTGTTGCTAAAATTATAGCGAGAAGATTAGGTTCGATTTATGTTGATACTGGTGCTATGTATAGAGCATATACTTTAGCTACTTTAAATAAACATATTGATCCAAAAAACGAAGAAGAATCCAATAAATTAATAGGGAAAATTAAGATTAGTTTTGATCAAAAAAACAATATTACTTTAGATGGTGAGAATGTTGCAAAAAGAATAAGAGATAATGATGTAGCAGACAATGTTTCGTATATTGCTTCATATAAACAAATTCGTTTGTTTTTAGTAGATTTACAGAGAGAAATTGCTAAGGGAACAAATGTTGTAATGGATGGAAGAGATATTGGAACCTATGTTTTGCCTGATGCTTTTTTGAAAATTTATCAAATTGCTGATGTTAAAACACGAGGAGAAAGACGTTATAATGAGAATCTTATTAAAGGCATTAAATGTACTTATGAAGAATGCTTAGAAAATCTTCAAAAAAGAGATTATATTGATTCGCATAGAGCATTTGCTCCATTAAAAAAAGCTGATGACGCTATAACTCTTGATACAACAAATATGGAAATTGATGAAGTTGTTGATAAAATAATTTCTCTTTATAGAGAAAAGGATGAACAAGAATGAGTTTAGGATTAGTTGCGATTGTTGGTTCGCCTTCTGTTGGAAAATCAACAATATTTAACCGTATAATCGGTGAAAAAAAGTCTATCATTGAAACACAAAGAGGCGTTACTAGAGATAGAATATATGCAAAATCTAGTTGGTTAACTAGAGAATTTTCGCTTGTAGATACTGGTGGAATTGAACTTGAAAACAGACCTTTTCAAGAACAAATTAGGATGCAAGCAGAAATGGCTATTGATGAAGCTGATGTTATTTTATTTGTTGTTGATGGGAAAGTTGGAATGAATGATGATGATAAACTTGTCGCAAGTATTTTACATAGATCTAAAAAACCAGTTATTTTAGCAGTTAATAAAATTGATGACGAGCATTTAATTAATAATATTTATGAATTCTATAAATTAGGTGTTGGTGATCCTATTGCTGTTAGTGGAGTTCATGGTATTGGTATTGGTGATATTCTTGATAAAATTATTAAATTATTACCAGAGGAACATGATTCTATTGTAGAAGAAAACATCAAATTCTCTATCATTGGCCGTCCAAATGTTGGAAAATCAAGTCTTTGTAATGCTATGTTACAACAAGATAGAGTTATTGTTTCTCCAATTGAAGGAACAACTCGTGATGCTATTGATACTAAATTTACTAGAAATGGTAAAGAATATGTAGTTATCGATACAGCAGGTTTAAAAAAACGTGGAAAAATTTATGAATCTATTGATAAATATGCTGCTTTAAGAGCTTTAAGAGCAATAGATAAAAGCGATATTTGTATTCTTGTTATTGATGCTCAAGCAGGTATTATTGAACAAGATAAACACGTTGTTGGATATGCGATTGATTCTAAAAAAGCTATTATTTTAGTTGTTAATAAATGGGATTTAGTCAATAAAAATGTAGTAACAACTAATTCATTTATTGAAGATATTAAAAAACAATTTAAATTTCTTGATTATGCTCCTGTTGTATTTTGCAGTGCATTAAAAAAGACAAATATTTCTGAAATTTTTAAAACTATTGATGTTGTTTATGAATCTTATAATTTTGAAATTAAAACGTCAGTATTAAATGAGATTATTCAAGATGCACAAATGTTTAATGAAACACCAAATTTTAATGGTGGAAGATGTAAGATTTATTATGCTGAACAAGTGGGTACTAAACCATTAAGTATTGCTTTATTTTGTAACGATCCTAAGTTTATGCATTTTTCATATTTAAGATTTATTGAAAATAGAATTAGAGAATCTTTTGATTTAAAAGGTTCTCCTATAAATTTGATATTAAGAAAAAGAAGGTAATTAGAACTTACCTTCTTTTGAATAAAATGGAATTATAATTGCTTCTTTTGGATAATTAGCATTTATTTCTTTATATTTTTGTTTTGTAATTTTCTTTTTTATTCCTTTAAATCCATTATTTGCGTATTCTTTTAGACAAAACTCAATAAATTCCTTATTCATTGGATGCATTAAATAATAGCCTTCTCTTTCAAGAAAATAGTTTAAAGGCATATCTTTTTTATAAGATTTTTTATTATATGTTTCACTTGCTGCAATAACATCACAAACATATTCCACACTATATTTGTATGGTATTTTTGGTAAAACTATGTCACCTTTCCATGTATCTATCCAATATTCAAAATGATGTTTATTATGTCTTGTATGGTGAATAGCCACACTTGAATACATATCATGATGTTTTCTTTCTTCATATATAGGGGAACTATTACCTTGATAATATTTTGCGCTAGTTACAAATTCTTTCCTAGAATACTTACTTAAATCATGAACTAATCCACGCCATATAAAACCACATTTTGTACAATTAATAAATACTTTAAAACGATGTTGATTAACTAAATGAAAATGCTTAAAAATATGACTCATAAAATTATTATAGTCCAATTATAAAGATATAATCTATAGTTTTTCAATAATATAAAAATAATGTAAATAAACCTTGTTGATTAATTTTTTATGCTATAATGTTTATGTATGAAAAAGGAAACAAATGAATTAATAAAGAAGTTCGTTTCAGATAGAGATTGGGGTCAATTTCACTCTCCAGCTAATTTAGCAAAATCTATATCTATTGAGGCAAATGAATTATTAGAGTGTTTTCAATGGGATGAGCAAAATTATGTTCTTAATGACGTTAAAGAAGAACTTGCCGATGTTATTATTTATTGCCAAGATCTTTGCAATAAATTAAATGTTGATCCTGATGAAATTGTAATTTCCAAAATGAAAAAGAATGCTGCTAAATATCCAGTTGAAAAAGCAAAAGGGAGCAGTAAAAAGTATAATAAACTTTAAAGAGGAACAAACATGATTTCACAATTTGCAATTTATGCTCGTAAATTAAGAAAAGATAGGGGTGAAACTCTAAAAGTAATGGCTGCAAAAATGCATGTTACTAGTGCTTTTTTATGCGCCATAGAATGTGGTAGAAAACAAGTTCCTTTATCTTGGGTAGAAGAATTTCCAAAAGCTTATAATTTAAATAAGGAAGAGACGACTTTATTCTTAAATACTGTTGATATTACTAATAAGAATACAAAAATTGATTTAACAAAATTAAATAAAGATAGCAAAGAGGTTAGTTTATTATTTGCTAGAAATATTAAGGATTGTGATCCTGAAACTTTAGAAAAGCTTAAAAAGATATTAAAAGAACAAGAAGATAATAAAAAGTAATATGTATAAAAAAGTTTCTGCTTTTTCAAGGTCGGCTTTAAAAAAACTTTCTTTTACGATTCGAAAACATTTTGGTTGTGAAAAAAGTTGTTTTTTTCCTATTGTTGATGTTTTAGATAAAGTCCGAGATAGTGGTGAAGAATATGATAATTTTGATTATGAAATTTTAGAAGATAACGATTCGTTATTAGTTAATAAATATGCGGTTTATGATGCAAAAAATAATAAAATTTATATTTCAAACTCAACATATGAAAATGCATGTGAAGATGATGGGCCATCAAGATTTACTTTAGTTCATGAATTTGCTCACTTTCTTTTAATTAATGTTCGCTGTTCTGCTCCAAAAGATTGCAAAAAAAAGCCAAACGTTTGTGAGGATCCTGAATGGCAAGCTGATACTTTAGCAGCTTTTTTACTTGTTCCTCCAGATTTAACTGAAAATTTTTCTGTAAAGAAAATTATTGATGATTGTAAAGTTTCAGAATACTGCGCAACCTTAAACTGCATAAAAAGAAACGAAGAATAATTTAAAATAATTATTAATAATTTTCTTGATATTTTTGATAATATTTTATATATTAATGTTGTAGGAGGAATTTTATGGCAATTATATGGTTAAATAAAAAGCATAAAGAAGGTATTGCAACTCTTTGTTCAAAATCTATTACATTAAATAAAGCTATGATTTCAGATTTTGATGGCATTGATAGAGTAATGGTTGGGTTTGATGAGCAAAAGAAAAATCTACTTATAAAACCATTAAGTGGAAATGAACTTGCAAGAGGAGATATTGATGAAGATTCAATCTATAAAATCAGTATTAATTCAACATATGTTCGTTTGACATCTAAACCTATTATTGAAGAAATTAATAAGATATTTGATATAGGTTTAATTAATAAGAGTATTAAAAAATTTAAAACTTCTTATGATGAAAGAGACAAGATAGTCATCATAGATTTAAAGGAGGAGGTAGAATAAGTATGTCAATGAATGAAATATTATTATTTGTTTGGGCAGGTTTGTTTGTTTTATCTTTAATAATTGAGTTTGTAACAACAGAACTTGTATCTATTTGGTTTTGTGGCGGCTCTTTCGTATCAATTGTATTATGTGGAATTGGTATGGCAGCAAATATTGAGCCAATGTGGTGGATTTCAATTATTGTATTTGTAATAGTCAGTGCGTTATTATTAATAGCATGTAGACCAATTGCAAAAAAATATTTACTTAAAAACGAAGTTAAATCAAATGTTGATGAGTTGGTTGGGAAAAAAGCTCGTGTTATTAAAAATATTACAGAATTAGAGCGAGGAGAAATTAAGATTCATGATGTTATTTGGACAGCAGAGAGTTCTGACCCAAAAGTGAATATTAGTAGAGATGATATTGTTATTATTTTAGCAATTGAAGGAAATAAAGCGATTGTTAAAAAATATGATATAAAATAAGGAGAAATTATGAAATTAGGTTTAATTATGGCTGATACTTTATCAGCTGGAGCAATTGTTGGAATTGTCTTAGGATGTATTGCTTTATTGGTTCTTATTATTTTGATTAGTTGTATAAGAATTGTTCACCAAACTAATAAATATGTTGTTGAAAGATTAGGTGCTTATCATGCAACTTGGGGAGTAGGAATTCATATGTTGTTCCCATTTATTGATAAGGTAACCCAAGTTGTTTCAATGAAGGAACAAGTGAAAGATTTTGATCCACAACCTGTTATTACTAAAGATAATGTTACAATGCAAATTGATACTGTCGTTTTCTTTCAAATAACTGATCCAAAACTATATTGTTATGGCGTCGAAAATCCAATTAGTGCAATTGAAAATTTAAGTGCAACGACATTACGTAATATCATTGGAGAACTTGATCTTGATGATACTTTAACAAGTAGAGATTTAATAAATACTAAAATGAGAAGCATCCTTGATGAAGCAACAGATCCATGGGGAATTAAAGTTAATAGAGTTGAAGTTAAAAATATTCTTCCACCAAAAGATATTCGAGATGCAATGGAAAGACAAATGCGTGCTGAACGTGAAAAACGTGAAAAGATATTACTTGCAGAAGGTGAAAAACAATCTGCTATTCTAGTTGCAGAAGGTAATAAAGAAAGTGCAATATTAAAAGCTGAAGCAGAAAAGCAAACCAAGATTAAAAATGCTGAAGGTGAAGCCGAATCAATTAAAAAAGTTAAAGAGGCTGAAGCTGAAGGTATTATAATGATTCGTGATGCTGAGGCAAAAGGTTTAGAAGCTTTAAAGAATGCTAATGTTGATAATAAAGTATTAACATTAAAATCTTATGAAGCTTTAGCAAAAGTTGCTGATGGGCAATCTACAAAACTTATTGTTCCAAGTGATTTAGCCAATGTAACAACTTTAGCTGCTACTATTTCTGAAGTCGTTAAAGCTGATAAGAAAAATTCTAAATAAACATAAAAGAGCCCAATATTTTATAGATAACTATATCATTTATGGGCTCTTTTTATTATTTTAATAATTTAAACTTGTAGTTTTAGTTATATTTAACTAATATTTTATTTATGTCACTAATTAGTTTTTCAAATGTTACAAAGTATTATTCAAATGATTTAATATTAGATCATGTTAGTTTTAATATTAATCAAAACGAAAAAGTAGCACTTGTTGGAAATAATGGGGCAGGGAAAACAACCATTTTAAAGATGATATTAGGAAGTGAATCTGCTTCTCTTGTTACAAAAGAAGATAAACCAGGCGAAATTTCCATTCTAAATGGTGTAACTATAGGTTATCTTGATCAAAATGCTATTACTAATGTTGGCAATACAGTTTATCAAGAATTACTTTTAGTATTTGAAAAAACTCTTAAAATTGAAAAAGACTTGGAAAGCATTTCTAATAAGATTGCAGCTACTCCAAATGATGAGAAACTACTTGATAAATATACGCATATCCTTAATGAATATGAAAAAGAGAGAGGATATACATATAAAAATGAAATTAACGAGTATCTTTCAAGATTCAACTTTGATAATAGTTTTTATGATAGAAAAATTTCTAGTTTAAGTGGTGGAGAAAGAATGAAAATCGCCTTTATTAAAATTCTTTTATTTAAATATAATGTTTTGTTGTTAGATGAACCTACTAATCACCTTGATGTTTCAACAATTGAATGGTTAGAGAATTTCTTAAAAGATTATGATGGAACAATTCTATTTATTTCGCATGATAGATATTTCTTAAATACTTTGGCTGATAAAGTATTAGAGCTCGAAAACCATAAAATTACTTCTTATAATTGTTCATACGATAATTTTTTAGTTTTAAAACAACAAAATTATGAAAATTTAATCAAACAAGCAGCAAAAGAAGATGCTTTAATTGAAAAATATAAAAGGTTTATAGAATTTTATATGCCAAAACCAAGGTTTGTTGGAAGAGCTAAGGATCGTGTTCACAAACTTGCTAAACTGGAAGCAAATAAAACAGTTATTCCAGAAAAAGAAAATAAAAAGATTAATTTTAAAATCGAAGGATCTAACTTATCTAGTAAGCAATTGGTTAGTTTTGAGAATTGTGTAATTGGTTATGATAGGCCTTTGTGTCCTCCATTTTCATTTATTTTTTATGGTCAAGATAAATTGGCAATTATTGGTGATAATGGTATTGGGAAGACCACATTAATAAAGTCAATCATTAAAGATATTCCTTTATTTAGTGGCGAAATTAAATATTTAAGAAAATTAAAAATAGGATATATAAAACAAAATGATTATGTTTTTAATAAGAATGAAACTGCTCTTTCTTATTTAAGAGAAAAATATCCTGCCTTACTAGATAAAGAACTTAGGACTGCCTTAGGTAGATTTCAATTTAAAGGTGAAGATGTTTTTAAAGATACTTCTTTAATGTCAAATGGAGAAAAAATGCGTTTAACTCTATGTGCTTTTTCTATGTCGGATTATGATATTTTATTACTTGATGAACCTACTAACCATCTTGATTTAATTACAAAAGAATGCTTAATTTCTTCTTTAAAAAGCTACAAAGGTGCAATTATTTTTGTCTCTCATGATCGTTATTTTATAAACGAATTAGCTACTCATACTTTATTTCTATCAAAAGAAAAGTCAATTTTTAATGAAGGTAATTATGATGATTTTAAACTATATAATGAAAAGACTGAATCAATTGAAAAAGAGAAAAAAGTAGATGTTGTTGTTCCAATAGAAAACAAAAAAGATGAAAAAGAAGTAGTAAAAGTACCATATATTGAAAAATTATCCAACAACGCAATTCAAAAATTGAACGAAGAAGTTGCTGCTATTGAAAAAGAAATGACCGAAATTGATAACAAGTTAAATGACCCAAATACCAAGTATACTGAATACAAATCTTTAGATGAAACACGAGGTGCTTTAGAAGATAGATATTTAGAGATAATTGATATTTTAGATAAACAAAGTAAAATATAGGTATGAGTATCTCTAAAACTAATGTAAAAAAATATTTAAAAATTATTACTGAAACAAAGAAAAAAGTTTTTACTTGTGATGATTTATCAAAAATTTCTGGTATTAAAGTTGAAGTTCTAAGAAATGAATTTCTAGATTTTTATCCATTAATTGGATTAGAAATTAATTATGATTTGCATTCTTTAGTCCCTGCTTTAGAAACCTATCTAACTAAATTAGAAAAAGTGCCTGTTAAGAAAAGAGTTGTTGTACGTAATAAGACTCTTAAAAAATATAAAACATTTGTTGATTATATATATAAAAAAATGACCTTTAGTGGTGGCATGCTTGATAGTGGTTATGTTCTCTCTATTGAAGATGTAAAGATTCTTAAAAAATTATTAAATAACGAGGAAAAGAAGTTAAATAAGAAAAAATAACGAGAATTCGTTATTTTTTGATAATAATTTACGGATATTTTTTAAAATGGTTTATAATAAATATTCGGAGATTAATTATGGAAAAATATACAAAAATAAGTGAAGAATTTATTAGTGAAATAAATTCTAAAGTTAGTATTTATCGTCATGAAAAAACAGGTGCAAGAATTTGCACAATAGAAAATGATGATAACAACAAGGTTTTTAATATTGTTTTTAAAACACCAGCAGTAAATTCTACCGGTCAAACTCATATAATTGAACATAGTGTTTTATGTGGAAGCAAAAAATATCCAATAAAAGATCCTTTTCTTGAGTTATCAAAAGGGTCATTAAATACTTTTTTAAATGCAATAACCTTTCCAGATAAAACAATGTATCCAGTTGCAAGCCAAAACGATAAAGATTTTAAGAATTTAATGGATGTTTATCTTAATGCAGTTTATTTTCCAAATATTTATAAATATAAAGAAATCTTTTTACAAGAAGGATGGCATTATGAAATTTTTGATAAAAAAGATCCAATTAAAATTAATGGTGTTGTCTATAGTGAAATGAAGGGTGCTTATAGTAGTAGCGATGAAGTTCTTCAGGAAACAATGATGAATGAGCTATTTAAAGGAACAACTTATCAATATGAAAGTGGCGGACACCCTGATATTATTCCTACTTTAAAATATGAAGATTTTCTTGATTTTCATCACAAGTATTATAGTCCATCAAACTCATATATTTTCTTATATGGAAAAATGGATATGAATGAGAGATTAGAATATTTAGATAAAGAATATTTGTCAAAATTTGAAAAAATTGATATTCATCCAATAATTGAATTATCAAAAGATTTTACTAAACCAATTGAAAAAACTATTGAATATCCTGTCAATAAAGGCACCAATTTAAAAAATAAAACAAATTTTGGCTACGCAATTCGTTTAAATGATGCTCTGAATGTGAAAGAAAACATGGCTTTTAATATTTTAGATAAAGTATTAATTAATTCAACAAGCGGAATATTGAAAAATAAATTATTAGCTGCTGGAATTGGCGATGATGTTTCTGGTGGTTTATTTGATGGAATTAGAGAAAATTCTTTTATGGTTGTTGCTAAAAATACAACAATTGAGAAGAAAGAAGAGTTCATAAAAATTATTAACGATACAATTGCTGAATTAACTAATGGAAAACTAAATCACGAAATTATTTTAGCCCTTATAAATAATATAGAATTTGCTGTTAGAGAAAATATGATTGATAGAACTCCTCTTGGTTTAAGGATATCAATGACTTCTTTAAATAGTTGGATTTATGATGATAATAAACCATTAATTGGTTTTAATAAATTGGCAATTTGTAAAGAACTTAAAGAAGATTTAAATAAAGGGTATTTTGAGAAATTATTAGATAAATATTTCACTAATAATAAAAACTTTGTGCTTATTATTCAGGAACCAAGTTTAACCATTCAAGAAGAGAATGATAAAGCTTTAGTAAAAAAACTTGAAGACTTTAAAGCATTATTAACAGATAAAGAAATTACCGATTTAATTTTGATGAATAAAAATCTTAGGGAATACCAATCCAAGCAGGATTCGCAGGAAAATTTAAATAAAATTCCTCATTTAAGTGAGAGTGATTTAGTTGATTTACCTGAAGATTATAAATGTGAATTAAAGAAATTGGATTTTAATTTTTATCATTCCGATTATTTTACAAATGATATTTCTTATATAACTTACAATTTTGATGCTAAAGATTTCCCAATAAAATATGCTAGTGAATTTGCTTTGTTTGCTGTTTGTATTGGAGCTTGTTTACCAACAAAACATATGAATGAAGAGAAACTTGACCAATATACTAATTTTTATTTAGGGGCATTTAAAGGCTTTTGCGATTTAAGAAACGTTATAAAGAAAGAAGATTATGTATTTAATGTTGGTTTTTCTTTCTCAACATTAAATGAAAATATTGAATATGGAAATAATCTTGTAATGGAAATCATTTCATCAATTGATTTTAATAATGAAAACAAATTAAAAGAAATATTAGGGAATGAAAAGAGCAGTCTTGAACAAAGCTGTTCATTTGCTGGACATAGAGTTGGAATTTTAAGAGCAGGAATTTATAAATCGAAATATAGATATCTAAACGATTTAGTTAGCGGGATAGGTTATTTAGACTTCCTAAATGATATGCTAAATAATTTTGAAGTTAAAAAAGCTGGTTTAATCAAAGATTTAGAATTTATTAGGAATAATTTATTTACAAGAAAAAAGTTTTCTTGTTTAGTTGTGACTGATAAAAAAGATTATGCAATTGTTAAAAAAGCTGCTTACGAAATTTATGATTTCTTAAGAGAAGGAAAAACTACTCTTGTTCCTTCAACAATTTTGTTGCCAAAAGACAATGTTAAAGAAGCAATTATTTGTCCATCAAATGTTAATTATGTTTGTAGATTTGCGAATAATCAAAAAGATGGAGTTGAGTTTTCAGGATCATTAGCAGTTTTAAGCAAAATACTTGATATAGATTATTATTGGCAAAATTTACGTGTCAAAGGTGGAGCATATGGTGGAGGCAGTTTAACAAGTTTTGATTGTTTCTGTTTATATTCATATCGTGATCCACATCTTGTTGAAACAGATAAAGTCTATTTAGAAACACCTAAATTTATAAAAACAATTAACTATAGTGATACAGATTTTTTAAAGTTTAAAATTGGTTCAATTAATGATAGACAAAGCGTCATTCACGTCTCAGAAAAAGGACTTAATGGATATTTTAGATTAACTAGTGGCATTAAATATGAAGATATAGTGCGTATTGATAGCGAAATTAAACATTGTACTCAAGATGAAGTTAGAGCGTTAGAAAGCGATATTAAAAAGATTATTTCAGATTCATCTTTATGTGTTTTAGGTACTGAAAAAGATATTAATGAGAACAAGGATTATTTCACTACTATTCGTAAGTTAGAAAATTAATAATTTTAGATTAAATACAGAAACTTTTTCCGATTTACTTTTTGTAAGCACAAAAAGTTCATATTTTTAATGTTGTTTATTATACTTTTCATTGAATTATGAAATTAAAATTATATAATAATTTTGTATCGGAAAAAGGAGAAAAATAATTATGGCTGATATTAAAAAGACAATGCTTAGTGTTGATGGTAATACAGCTGCTGCTTTAGGAAGCTATTGCTTTACTGAAGTTGCTGCAATTTATCCTATTACTCCATCTTCACCTATGGCTGATCACGTTGATGTTTATGCTTCACAAGGAAAACAAAATTTCTTTGGAAGTACTGTAAAAGTTTGCGAAATGCAATCTGAGGGCGGCGCAAGTGGTGCTTTACATGGTGCTATTCAAGCTGGAACCTATGGAACAACTTATACTGCTTCACAAGGTTTACTCTTAATGATTCCTAATGTTTATAAATGGGTTGGTGAAGAATTACCAGCCGTTATGGAAGTAAGTGCTCGTTCACTTGCTACTAGATCACTTTGTATTTTTGGTGATCACCAAGATATTTATGCAATTAGACAAACTGGTATCGCAATGATTTGTTCACACAGTGTTCAAGAAGTTGCAGATTTAACTCCAATCGCCCACTTAATTGCAATTGATGCTTCTTATCCTGTTTGCCATTTCTTTGATGGTTTTAGAACTTCACATGAAATTCAAAATGTTGAATTTGTTGATGATGAAGAATATAAGAAATTAATGCCATGGGATAAGGTTGAAGCTTTCCGTAAGAAAGCCTTAAATCCACATTCTAATCCTGTTACCCGTGGTGGTGCTGAAAACGATGATATTTATTTCACTGGTTTAGAGGCACAAAATAAACATGAAGCAAAGGTTCTTGATATTGCTAAAAAGTATTTCAAAGAAGCTACAAGATTAACTGGAAGAGAATATGCTCCATTTGTTTATGTCGGCGCTAAAGATGCAACAAAAGTTATTATTGCAATGGGTAGTGTAACTGAAACTGCAATTGAAGTTGTTACTGATTTAAATAAAAAAGGTGAGAAGGTTGGTTTAATTAAAGTTATTCTTTATAGACCATTCTCTGCAAAAGATTTATTAAAAGCAATTCCAGAAACATGCAAAACAATTGCTGTTATGGATCGTACAAAAGAAAAAGGTGCTATTGGTGAACCTTTATATGAAGATGTTGTTACAGCTTTAACAGTTGAAGGCAAAAAAGATGTTAAAGTCATTGGTGGACGTTATGGCTTAGGAAGTCATGATACTCAACCAAAACATATCAAAGCATTATTTGATTGGATGGACAGCAAAGATGCTCACCACAATTTCACACTTGGAATTGATGATGATGTCACACATTTAAGTGTCCCAATTAAAGATGAAAAATATGAAATTAAACATAGCTATACTTCATGCTTATTCTATGGTTTAGGCAGTGATGGTACAGTTGGTGCTAATAAATCATCAATTAAAATTATTGGTGATGCAACTCATCAATATGCTCAAGCTTATTTTGCATATGATAGCCGTAAGAGTGGTGGTGTTACTAGATCTCACTTAAGATTTGGTAAAGAACCAATCCATTCAACATATTATATTCAACATGCTGACTTTATCAGTGTTTCACTTGATACATATATGTTCAGATTTGATATCTTAAAAGATATTAAAGAAGGCGGAACTTTCTTACTCAATACTGATATGAGTGATGAACAAATAGAAAAATTATTACCAAATAGAGTTAAATATCAATTAGCTACAAAGAATGTTAAATTCTACGTTATTGATGCTAATAAGATTGCTCTTGAAATTGGTATGGGACGTCACACAAATACTATTTTACAAAGTGCTTTCTTCTATTTAAATTCACAAATTATGCCATATGCTGATGCAAACGTTTGGATGAAGAAATTAGCTCAAAAGACTTATGCTAAAAAAGGTGATGAAGTTGTTAAATTAAACTTCAAAGCTATTGATAGCGGAACTGAAGGTTTAAGAGAAGTCAAAGTTAATCCAGCTTGGAGCAAACTCGATTATAAGAGAGTTAGAGAGACAAGTGGAGATGAATACTTTGATGAATTTGTTTTACCAATCAATCAACTTGATGGTTATGATTTACCAGTTTCAGCATTCAATAAATATGATCTTGAAGATGGTTCAATGAGACCAAATGTTACTTTCAAAGAAGATCGTTCAATTGCTGATCGTGTTCCAGAATGGAATAAAGATTATTGTATTCAATGTAATCAATGTGCATTTGTTTGCCCACACTCAACAATTAGACCATTCTTATTAAATGAAGAAGAAATTAAGAACGGACCAGAAGGCTTAAGCTCAATGGTTAAAGATGCTGTTGGACCACAAGTTAAAGGATATAAATATATTATTCAAATTTCACCAAAGAACTGTGTTGGTTGCGGACTTTGTGCCAGTGAATGTATGGCAAATCAAACTGCTACTAAACTTGGTAATGACCACTTTGCAATTAAGATGGTTGAAGCTAAGAGTCAATTTGGTAAAGAAAAATATGCTGAATATTTATATAAGCATGTAGAATATAAGTCCAATTTATTCCCAACTAATAGTGTTAAGGGTGTTGGATTCATGATGCCATATCAAGAAATTAGTGGTGCATGTCAAGGTTGTGGAGAAACTCCATACTATAGATTATTATCCCAATTATTTGGTAAAGATTTATTAATTGCAAATGCCACTGGTTGTTCATCCATTTATAATGGTTCAACTCCAATGACTCCATTTGTTACTGATAAGAATGGACAAGGTCCAGCATGGGCTAACTCCTTATTCGAAGATAACGCTGAATATGGTTATGGTATGAGACTTGCCACAAACTATAAATTACAACAAATCAGTGAAATTTTAACTGCTGCTGAAGGTAGAGATACAGTTTCAGAAGAATTAAAAGGAACTATTAAGAATTATCTTGAACATATTAAAGATAAAGAAGAAGTTCGTAAGATTATCCCTGAATTAATTAAAGAAGTCGAAGCTAGTAAAGATACTGGTGTAAAAGAAGTATTAAAGTTCAAGAATGATTTACTTGATAAATCGGTTTGGATTATTGGTGGTGATGGATTCGCATATGATATTGGATATGGCGGATTAGATCATGTCATTGCTAGTGAAGATGATATCAACGTATTAGTCCTTGATAATGAACAATATGCAAATACAGGTGGTCAAGCTAGTAAATCAACTCAAACAGGTTGTATTGCTCAATTTGCTGCTAGTGGTAAAAAGACAAAGAAGAAGAACTTAGCTCTTATTGCTATGGCTTATGGTGATGTTTATGTTGCACAAGTTGCTTTAGGTTCAAACCCATTAAAAGCAATTGCTGCATTTAAAGAAGCTGAAAGTTATAATGGACCAAGTTTAATTATTTGTTACGCTCCATGTATTAACCAAGGTATTAAAGGTGGACTTGTAAACAGTATTAAAGAAGAGAAGAAAGCAGTTGATTGTGGTTTCTTCACTACTTGGAGATATGACCCACGTTTAGTTGCTGAAGGCAAACCAGGTTTAACTCTTGATTGTAAGGAACCAGATTTCACTAAGTTTAGAGAATTCTTACTTACTGAAAATAGATTCTCACAACTTCCAAAAGTTAATCCAACTGAATACGAAGAATTATTTACAAAATCTGAAGCTGCTGCCAAAGAAAGATGGGCCGCAATTAAGAAGTTTGGTTTATAGTTTTTAATTAATTAATAAAAATAACTACCTACGCAAAGTAGGTAGTTTTTTTATGAAAACCCTATTGAAAACCCTATGGATTATATATATAGTAGTATTTAATACTAGATGAGGGAATTGTATTTATGAGTTTAAAAAAGATTGTTATTCCAAATTATAAATTGAGTCAAGAACTTTGGAATTCTATAAGTCATGGGATAGGAGCAATATTTGGAATTGTTGCTACTGTTTTAATGCTACTAAAAATTTGCGTTTGGGGATACGAAGGAATCAATACTACAGAAAAAGTATTTAGAATTGTTGCCTGTTCGATATATGGTTTTTCAATGATTTTATGTTTTACTGTTAGTTGTATCTATCATGGATTAGCCAAAAATAGTGGTAAAAAAGTTTTCCGTGTTATTGATCATGACACCGTATTCCTATTAATTGCTGGAACTTATACCGCATATACTTTAATTACTTTAAGAAACGAAACTTTATGGGGAGTTATTCCTTATTCAGGATGGATTATGTTTGGAATTGTAATGGTTTGTGTAATAATTGGAATTACTTTTAATAGTATTGACATGAATAAATTTAAAAAATTAAGTATGGTTCTTTATATTGTTGTTGGATGGGTAATAGTTTGTGGTGCATATGAATTATATTTTTTGCTTACTCCTGCTGGATTTTGGTTTTTATTTGGAGGTGGAATTGCATACACAATCGGTGCAATTTTATATGCTATTGGCAGTAAAAAATCAAAATGGTGGCACACAGTTTTTCACTTTTTTATTTTAATTGGTACGGTGCTTCAATTCATAAGTATTTATGTTTATGCATTAAATTAAAAATATAAGTCTAATTAATAGTAATTAATTAGATTTTTTTATATAATATTAAGCATGTTAATAAATGAGATAAAAGTTAAAGGTGCTAAAGAAAACAACCTTCAAAATGTTGATGTTAATATTCCAAAAGACAAGTTAGTTGTATTTACTGGAGTTAGCGGGAGTGGAAAATCTACCCTTGCTTTTGATACTATTTTTGCTGAAGGTCAAAGAAGATATGTTGAGTCTTTATCAAGTTATGCTCGTCAATTTCTTGGTAATTTTGAAAAACCTGATGTTGAATCTATTGAGGGATTATCTCCTGCTATAGCTATTGATCAAAAATCTGTTTCTCATAATCCTCGTTCTACTGTAGGAACAGTGACAGAAATTTATGATTATTTTAGGTTGTTATTTGCACGAATTGGTGTTCCATATTGCCCAAATCATCACGAACCAATTATTGCTTTTTCATTACAAAAAATAACTGACATAATTTTTGCTAATGAAATGAATAGCAAAATTATTATTATGTCACCAATTGTTCGTGAAGAAAAAGGAACACACAAAGATACATTAAAGAAAATAAAAGAAAATGGTTTTACTCGTGTGAAGATTGATGGTCGTAATTATATGATTGATCAAGTTCCTGATTTAGAAAAAACAAAAAGACATGATATAGATATCGTTATAGATAGAATTGTTTTAAAAGAAGATTCAAAAGTTAGAATTTTTGAATCATGTGAACTAGCTAGTGAATGGAGTAATGGCTTTGTTTTAGCCGATATTAATGATAAAGAACAATTATTTAGCGAACATTTTGCTTGCCCAAAATGTGGGTTTTCGGTTCCTAAACTTGAACCTAGATTATTTTCTTTTAATTCCCCATTAGGATGTTGTCCTAGTTGCAATGGATTAGGCATTTCTCGCGAAGTTGATTTAGATTTATTAGTTCCTGATAAAACAAAATCTATTAACAAAGGAGCTATTGTTTATTATAAAAATACTGTAAATACCCAAAATCTTGATTGGCAAGATTTTGATTATTTATTAAATTATTATCACATTCCAAAAGATGTACCATTTAAAAATTTAACTGATGATCAAGTCGATATTATTATGAAAGGTAGTCGTGAAGTAATTAAATATACTCTTACAAGTAGTAGTGGAAATGTTAATCATCGTTTCCAATATATTGAAGGATTAAAAACTAAAATTGAACGTTTATATCGCGATACTTCAAGTCAATGGAATCGTGAATATTATGAGAGATTTTTAAAAGATAAAGTATGCACAACTTGTCATGGTGCAAGATTAAATGAACAGGTTTTATCAGTAAGAATTGATGGATTAAATATTTATGAGGTAACATGTTTGCCTTTAGACAAACTATATAAATTCATGGTTGAATTGCCAAATAAATTATCTGATTACCAAAAAAATGTCGCTATGCTTGTAATTAACGAAATTGTTAATCGTGTTAAGTTTTTGCTTGATGTTGGTCTAGAATATTTAAATTTAGCAAGAATGGCAATGACATTAAGCGGTGGAGAATCTCAAAGAATAAGATTAGCTACACAGATTGGATCAAAATTAAGTGGTATTTTATATGTTTTAGATGAACCATCAATTGGTTTACACCAAAAAGATACTGAAAAACTTATCGCTGCTTTACGTGAAATGAGAGATTTAGGAAATACTTTGATTGTTGTAGAACATGATGAAGAGACTATAAGAAGTGCTGATTATATAGTTGACATTGGACCCGGCGCAGGAGAACATGGTGGCAAAATTGTTGCAACTGGTTCTCTAGAAGATATTGAAAAGTGCAAAGATTCTATTACTGGAAAATATTTATCTGGAGAAAAGTCTATTCCAGTTCCTTTAACAAGAAAAAAAGGTAATGGGAAATATATAGAAATTGATGGTTGTACAACCAATAATTTAAAAAATATCGATGTAAAATTTCCTTTAGGTACATTTATTTGTGTTACTGGAGTAAGTGGAAGTGGAAAGTCTTCTTTAATTGATGAAACCTTATATAAAGGAATTCAAAAAGAATTAGAAGGAAAAGATATTGAAACTGGAAGTTATAAAAAGTTATTAGGATTAAAAAATATTGATAAAGTAATTAATATTTCACAAGAACCAATTGGTAGAACTCCAAGAAGTAATCCTGCTACATATGTAAAAGCTTTTGATGATATTAGGGATATTTTTGCTAGTACAATAGAGGCAAAATCTAGAGGTTTTGATAAATCTAGATTTAGTTTTAATATTCCTGGAGGACGTTGTGAAAAGTGTCAAGGTGCAGGAGTTAATAGAATTCCAATGAACTTTTTACCAGATGTTTATGTTAAATGCGATGAGTGTGATGGAAAAAGATATAATGAAGAAACTTTATTATGTACTTATCGTGGCAAATCTATATTTGATGTTTTAGAAATGACTATAGAAGATGCATGTGAGTTCTTTAAAAACTTTAAAAAATTACATAGAAAATTAAAAACTTTACTTGATGTAGGTTTAGGTTATATGAAAGTTGGCCAACCAGCCACCACTATAAGTGGAGGAGAAGCACAACGAGTTAAGCTTGCTTATTATTTAGAAAAGCAACCAACAGGAAAAACATTATATATTCTTGATGAACCTACAACTGGATTACATGTAGATGATGTTAAACGATTATTAGAAGTTTTAGGAAGAATTGTTGATGGTGGCGATACAATTATTTGTATTGAACATAATCTAGATGTAATTAAAATTGCTGACTATGTTATTGATATCGGGCCAGATGGTGGAGATAAAGGTGGGAATATTGTTGCGACAGGAACGCCTGAAGAAGTTAGTAATAATAAAAATAGTTATACAGGAGAATATCTTAAAAAGATTTTAGAAAAAGATATTTTAAGAAAGGAAAAATTAAAGAATGAATTATAGAGTATTTGAAATTATTGGGATTATAACCTTATTATTGGGTATTGGCTTATTTTGTCATTTGGCTTATTTCTTTTATAAAAAACCAGATTCTACATTAGATGATATTAAGAAAAAGAAATATTTTTATTTTGGTGGATTATTATCTTATTTAGTTGGCTGGATATTATTGGTTGTTCAATTTTATCTTAATCCTGAAAATATTGAATATATAAGTAATGATTTAAGTACGAGTGTTGATGGGCTACATTACTTTATGCTTTATTTTGGCGTAATTATTTTTGCAATTTTTAGTTATTTATTTGCTGGACTCTTTTTTAGTTTTTATTTTTTAAAAAAGGCTTTAGGAGATAAAACAAGGAAAGTAGGAATTTTTACTTTTGTAACATTAGGAATTTCTATTATTACTTTATTTATATTCTTTGAAGGTGGCGCTCCATTTTTACGTTACCCATTAGCAAATAGAATTTATTTTGGCTCTTATGGAATTAGATTAGTTACAGCATATATTGGAAAAAGTTGGTCCCCTATTCCTAGTGATGGCTGGGGATTTACTATTACTTTTTATGCTTTATTTATTTTAAGTGGAGCATTAAGTGTTCTTTGGATTTGTGATCATCAATTATATAAAAAATATGGTCAACATGGTTTAATTTCTACTTGTTTCCTTATTGCTTTCCCTTGTGGAATTATTGGTGCAAGAGCATGGTATGTTGTTGGAAATTGGGAAAGAGAATTTGCTAATGATGATTGGACACAAATTTTCATGATTAGTGATGGTGGATTAACTATTATTGGTGGTGCTGTTTTTGGAATTATTGCTGGAGTTTTATATATGGTTTTAATTAAATATAAAGCACATCGAGATCCATATACAAAAATGAATTATTTAGAAATGATTGATTTTATTGTACCTACTATTTTATTAGCACAAGCTGTAGGAAGATGGGGAAATTTCATGAATAATGAAGTTCATGGCAATGCTGTTGATATTTCAAGTTGGGAGTGGTTGCCTCTTTGGATAAAGAATAATATGCGTTATTCTAGTGCTCATAAAGGTTCTGTTTTAGATTCCTCTCAAATCTACTTACCTCTATTCTTAATTGAATCCATGCTCAATTTGCTGGGATATTTTGTAATTGAGTTCGGTGCAAGAGTTGGTTTAAAACGTTTAGTTAGATATGATGAAAATAATAAATTAAAAGGTTATTCATATCTTCCATATTTTGTGAGTTGTGATGGTCAAGGGTGTGGTCTTTATTTAATTTGGTATGGAACCGTTCGTTATTTCTTAGAACCATTAAGAGATACTAATTTCAATATGGGTGTTGATAATAATTGGAGCGAAATAAATTCTTTGATTATGATTGGAGAAGGTGTCTTGCTTATGGGATTAATTTGTGGTTGGAATGTCTTTGCTAAAAAGAAACATATTTCTTACGATATATCAAATAAAATTAATAATAAGGATAAAAAAGAAAATGCTTAAAGTTATTAGTTTTGATGTTGATGGAACATTAGTAAATACCGATGAAACCGTTATTAATACATGGCTTGAGCTTTATAAAGTTTATAAACCAAAAGATTTTAAACCTGACATAGAAAAGGCACGCACTTTTAGTGGGCCACCTTTAAATGAAAGTTTAACTAAAGAATTTCCAGAATATGATTATGATTTTATTTTGGAGCAATATAAAGAAAGAACAGTTAAATATTATGATAATGATATTAAGTTTTTTCCTAATGTTGAGGAAACATTAATAAAGCTTAAAAAAGATGGATATAAACTTGCTATCCTAACTAGTAAAAATCGTTATATGACTTTATATACTTTAAAATTAGCAAATCTTGATGCTAGTTTATTTGATTATATTGTAGCTGGAGATGAAGTTAGTAAGAATAAACCAGATCCAGAAGGTCTAAAGAAAATTATGGCACACTTTTATATTTCAAATAATGAATTATTAAATATTGGTGATACTGAATATGATTTAGGTGCTGGAGAAAATGCGCATGTGGATACTATTTTAATGACGATGTGTAAAAGAAAATATAAGAGCATAATTCATCCATATAAATTTGTAAATAGTTATAATGAATTATACGAGGTGATTAAAAATTATGATAATAAATAAAGATATTCTTATTGTTGGGGCAGGTCCTGCTGGAATTACTGCCGCTTTATATCTTGCTAGAAGCAAATATAGTTTTGCTCTTGTAGAGAAATCTACACCTGGTGGCAAATTAAATATAACGACAAAAATTGATAATTATCCTGCTGTTAGTAGTGTTGATGGTAGCGAATTAACTGCGAAAATGATTGATCAACTTGCAAATATGAAAGTTGATATTGTGCCAGATAATATTAAAGCAATTAAAAAAGATAATAATGATTTTATTGCCTATGGAGAAAGCGATGAATACCATGTTCGTGAAGTTATTTTAGGTACTGGCGTTGCTAATAAAAAGGCTAATATCCCAAACGAAGATAAATTTTTAGGTAAAGGAATTAGTTATTGCGCTGTTTGTGATGGGTTTTTTAATAGAAATAAAGATGTTATGGTTTTTGCCAAGGATAGAAAAGGTTATCTTGAAGCATTATATTTATCAAATATAGTAAAGCATTTATATTTAGTAAGTGATTTAGATAAAGATGATGATGAAGGCAATTTAACTTCTTTAAAAGCCTTAAATAATGTTGAATTCTTATCTCCATATAAAATATTGTCTTTCGAGGGGAAAGAGTTTTTAGAGGATGTTATAATTGAAAATTTAAATGATAATTCTAAAAAAACTATATCAATTAACGCATGCTTTCCGTTTCTAGGAGATATTCCATCTAATTCTTTAGCTCAATCTTTAGGTATTGTTTTAGAAAATGGTTTTATTAAAGTAGATAATATGATGAAAACAAATGTTGATGGAGTGTATGCTGTTGGAGATGTTGTTGTAAAACCTTTAAGACAAATTGTTACAGCTTGTAATGATGGGGCAATTGCAGCAACTGCAATTATTAGAAAACTTAATTCTCTTAAATAAATACACTAATAAGTGTATAGTAAATATATGGAAAATGTAGTCAGTTTTACTCGTCAAGTTAAAGATGAACTTTGCCTTCTACCATATAACGAAGAAAGAGATCGTTCATTATTAAGTGCCTTTATTAGAGCTAGTGGGTACGTTGTTTTATCTAATAAGCAAGAAAAAGTAGTTTTAAAAACTGAAAATTCAAATATTGCAAAATATATTTATAATTTAATTAAAAAGATGTATCCAGATGTTGTGATTTCTTTTTCTTATAGAAAAATGATGAATTTAAATAAGAATACACAATATATAATTAATCTTTCTGACAATGTTCAAGATCTATTGAAAGGTCTTGAAATTGATTTCTTAGAAACAAAAATTCCTTTTGTTTTAAGCAATTCAAATGAGAAAATAATTGGTTATTTAACAGGAATATTTCTCTCATCAGGAAGCGTTAATAGCCCTCAAAGTAGTAATTATCATCTTGAAATGTATACAAACGACGAATCATTTAGTTTGGCAATCTTAAAGGTTATTAAAAAAGTAAAAATAAATGATTTTAGTTTTAGGATGACTAAAAGAAGAAACAATTATGTTTTGTATTTAAAAAAATCTGATAAAATTGCTGATTTTCTTGGATTTTTAGATGCAAATAATGCATGTTTAAATTTTGAAAACATTAGAATTGATAGAGATTTTGCTAATGTTGGAAATCGCTTAATAAATATGGATACATCTAATTATAAAAAAACAATTGATAAGTCAGCAAAGCAAATAGAAGATATTAATGTAATAGATAAAAGTTTGGGTATTAAAAATATAGTTAATGATAAAATAAGAGAACTTTGTTTTTTGCGTTTAGAAAATAAAGAAGCCACTTATCAAAATTTAGCCGATTTATTAGGTGAAAAAACAAAAAAGACTGTTTCGAAGTCTAATATTAATCATTTATTTATAAAAATCCATACAATGGCGGAGGATTTTAGATATGGCAAAAGAAGATTATAGTGTAAATAAGCAACTTGGATTAAGAATCTATTACTTAAGAAAAGAAATTAATATCTCGCAAGAAGAGTTATCTTTTAGAGCTGATATTAATAAGAATTATTTAAGTGATTTAGAACGTGGAGTAAGAAATCCAACATTAAAAGTTTTAAATAAAATTGCCAATGGTTTAAAAGTTACTTTATCTTTTTTATTCCAAGGGATTGATGAAGAGGTAATAAATAAATATGGAATCAATTAAGAGTTTATTTGTGATTGGACCTGGTCCATCTTCTTCACACACTATTGGTCCTTTTAATGCTGCTTTAGATTTTAAAAAAGGCTTAGATGAAAAATATAAGATAAAAGTTATTTTATATGGTTCACTAGCTTTAACTGGTAAAGGCCATTTAACTGATAAAATAATTAAAAAAGTATTTGAAGGATATGACATTAATATTGATTTTAATTTTACGAATTTAGAATTAAAACATCCAAATACCCTATCATTTACGGCATATCTTAATGATAGTATTGTTAAAGAAAAAACATATTATTCTGTCGGTGGAGGAGAAATTGTAACATCTCTTAATTATAAACAAGATAAAGGTGTATATGATTTTAAGAATTTTAACGATATAAAAAAGTATCTTCAAGAGAACAATAAATCTTTAGTAGATATTGTTAATGATAATGAAGATAAAGATATTAATGAATATTTAACTAAAGTCTTACATACAATGTTTAATGTTATTGAACGAAATCTTTCTTTAGAAGGTTTTCTACCAGGTCAACTAAATACAAAAAGAGTAGCAAGCAAAATATATGAAAATGCTTTAAAAATTAAAGATATTGAAGAGCAAAGAATAATGCTTTTAACAGCATTTGCATATGCAACTGCGGAAGGCAATGCGTCTGGTGATATTGTAGTTACTGCGCCAACATGTGGAAGTGCAGGAATTCTTCCTTCAATTCTTTATTATGAATCTTTATATAATAAGATAAGTGAAGAAAAACTTATCAATGCTTTAAAAATAGCAGGAATAATTGGTGACATTTGTAAACAAAATGCATCAATTAGTGGTGCAGTTTTAGGTTGCCAAGCTGAAGTTGGAGTTGCAACTGCTATGACAGCAGGAGCTTTAAGTTTTATTCATGATTTAAGCATATATCAGATTGAATATTCTAGTGAAGTTGCTTTAGAACACTTTCTTGGATTAACATGTGATCCTGTTGATGGATATGTTCAAATACCATGTATTGAAAGAAACGGAATTGGATCTTTAAGAGCTTATGTGTCTTATTTATATGCAAAGAATATTGCTCCGTATCGTAAGAATAGAGTTAGTTTTGATGATGTAGTAGAAGCTATGCAAATAACTGGTGAATCATTATCAAAAGATTATAAAGAAACTGCAATTGGTGGTTTAGCAAAAATAATAAAATAATTATTTATTGTTTTCTTTTGTTAGCATTAATAGTAATGAGTTTATACAACAAATTATTGTTACTCCAACATCAGCAAAAATAGCAAGCCATATAGCATATGGTCCTAATAATTCAAAAATTGTTAGAAGAAGAATTGCTATTTTTACAACAATAGCAAATATAATATTTGTATTTACTACAATCTTGTTTTTCTTTGCAAGTTTTTTAATAAATGCAATATGCCTTAAATCATCATCCATAATAACAATATCACTGGCTTCGATGGCTGAATCTGAACCTAATTGTCCCATTGATATTCCAATATCGCTGGTAATTAAACTTGGTGCATCATTAACTCCGTCTCCAACGAAAATAGTAAGTGCCTTATTCTTATATTCTTCAATTATTTTAGTTTTGTCTATTGGTAAGAGATTAGCAAAAATATTATCAATTCCAGCTTCTTTTGCTATTAATTGAGCGGTTTGCTCATTATCACCTGTAAGCATATTAAATGATTTTATTCCATTTTTTCTCATTAAAGAAATTGACGAAACTGTATTTTCTTTAATGATGTCTCTAACTATTAAACTACCTAAAAATTGTTCATCATATCCTACATAGACAATAGTGCCAACTTCAAGAGAAGGTATAACTTTGATATTATTTTCTAATAAATAACCTTCATTTCCAACATATAGTGCTTTGTTATTATATTTACAATACGTTCCTTTTCCTTTGATTTCTTTAAAATCTTTTATATATTGTTTTTCTTCATTAATATCAATTTGTTTTACAATTGTTTTAGCTATTGGGTGGTTTGAATAAGATTCTCCAATTGCAGCATATTTTAGTAATTCTTCAGAAGAAATTTTTCCTTCTGGACAAGTTTTATTAATTTCAAATTTTCCTTTAGTAATAGTGCCTGTTTTGTCCATAAAAATCGTATCTGCTTTATTTATTAAATCTAAGTAATTGCTTCCTTTTATTAATACTTTATTTTTACTTGCAATTCCTATACTTGAAAAATAAGCCATAGGAACACTAATAACTAATGCACATGGGCAAGATATAACTAATAATGTAGCTCCTTCAAAAATCCATTTTCCCCAATTGTAATCACCTGTCGATAAACCAAAAACTAATGGTGGAACAACAGAAATTATAACAACTAAAATAATAACTATTGGTGTATAAATTTTTGAAAATTTGCTTATAAATTTTTCAGATTTTGTTTTTTTATTTGTGGCGTTTTCTACTAAATCTAATATTTTTGCTACAGTTGAATTATAAAATTCTTTTGTTGATTTTATTACTATTGGAGAATCTAAGTTAACAAAACCAGACATAATTTCTTGATTTTCTTCTAAATCTTTTGGCAAAGATTCGCCAGTTATAGATGATGTATCAAAAGAACTTGAGCCTTTAATTATGATTCCATCTAAAGGTACTCTTTCTCCAGGCTTTACAATAAATAAATCATTTATTGCCATATCTTCAGGTTTAACTTTTGTTTCTATTCCATCATTATATTTAATTACGAAATCAGGTCTTAAATTCATAATTGATTTAATTGAATCTCTAGATTTATTTAAAGCATAATCTTCAAAGAACTCTCCTAATTGAAAGAAAAGTGTAACAGCTAGTCCTTCAACATATTGCCCAATTGCAAATGCAGCAATCGAGGATAATAAAGTAAGTGTTACTTCACTAAAAAAAGATTTGTTTTTGATTGCTTTAAATGATTTTATAAATAAATCATAACTAATTAATAAATAGGCCGATAAAGTAATTGGTAAAATTACATACAAATCAAGTTTGTCAATTTTTAATGTATATTCAAAAACAATTGATATAATTAATGCTATTAAAGCAAGGATAAAACGTATAAAGAAACTTTTTTTCATAAATTTTACCTAATTCTTTTATAAGTTATGCCTTCCTCAAAATTGGAGCATAAATTTAAAACAGTTTCGATGATTTCTTCATTACAATCTAATATTAATTTTGAAGTCATATAATTAACACATACATCATTTACACCTTTAATTTTACTTATTTTATGTTCAAGATTTTGAGCGCATACAGCACAATCTAGTCCTTTTAATATATATGTATATTCCATAACTATTTCTCCATAATGTGATCTTTTGCTAATTTGACAATTTCTGAAACATGTTCATCATCAAGTGAAAAATACACATTTTTCCCATCTTTTCTAAATTTAACAATACGTGTATCTTTTAGCATTTTTAGTTGGTGAGAAATTGCAGATTTACTCATATTTAATATGGCACATAAATCTGTGACACATTTTTCTTGTCCATCAAGAGCTAAAATTATTCTTATTCTTGTGGAGTCTCCAAATATTTTTAGAAATAATGCCATTTGGTTTATATCTAATTCTTTTTTCATAAATTTCTCACTTTCTATTAGTATTATAGTTGAACAACTATTCAACTGTCAATAAGTTCTTACCTTTCTAGAAATTTTGTATATAATATTATTTATGAAAACGATTATTATTTATAAATCAAATACTGGTTTTACAAAGCAATACGCTGAACTTTTAGTACCTAGAATTGAAGCAGAAGGGATGTATCCAATTAAAAACATTTCTAAAAAACTCCTTAAAGATAAAAAGAATATTGTGTTTATGGGGCCACTTAGAAATAATGTTATTTTAGGTTTGAAGAAGTTTTTAAAATACTATAAGAGAGATTTAAAAGATAAAAATATTTTTATCTTTGCAAACGGCATACAACCTTATAGTGATGAAAAAAAAGAAAATGTAATTATGAGCAACAATCTTGACGAGTATCATGTTAGATTATATTTTGTTAAAGGAGGAATGAGCATCAAAAAGATGGGATTCTTCCAAAGAAAGATGCTAACTTTAGGAATAAAGAATGCCATGAAAGAAAATCCTCAAGCTGGATTTATACTTAATCAAGATGTAAATATGGTAGAGGGTAAAGAATTAGACCAAATGGTTAATGTTTATTATAAAGTTAATCGTGGGTAGGTTATGGAAATTATTTTTTCAGTAAAAGGGATGTATTGTTCGGCTTGTAAAGGAACAGTTGAAAAGGCTGTTAATTCTTTATCTGGAATAAAAAAAGTAGAAGCTAATACAATAACAAATTCGTTAGAAGTTGTTTTTGATGAAAAATTAACAAAAATAGAAGACATTATAAATGTTGCAGGTAAGGAAGGATATGTACTTACTGTAATGGGTGATGAAGATGATTTAATTAAGAAAAATGATAATAGTAACATTCTATTAAAGATATTTATTAGTGTAATTATTATGATTCCTTTAATGTATTTTGGTATGAGTGGTATGTATCAAAATGCTTTGCCAACTTTATTTTTAGAAAAGCCATATATTATGTTTTATATTGAATGTGCACTCTCTTTAGTAATTATTTTCATATTCTTTGTTAATTATAAAAGAGGATTTTTGGCTCTTATTCATTTGCATCCAAATATGGACTCACTTGTATTTTTAGGAAGTTTTTTCTCCTTTGCTTATTCCTTATATTTATCTATTAAATATACAATCAATGTTCCTACATCTTTAGATGGAATAAATATTTATTTTGATAGTGCCGCAATGATTCTTATTTTTATTAATATTGGTAAGTATATTGAAGGTATTAGTAAAAATAAAGCGAAATCATCTCTTAACGAATTATTAAAATTAAGACCAAAGATTGCTCACGTTTATCGCAACAAGGAGCTATTTGATATTGAGACAAAATATTTACAAAAGGGCGATAAAATTTTAGTTAAAAGTGGTGAGAATATACCTATGGATGGCCTAGTAGTTAAAGGTGAAACAACTGTTGATGAATCTTTCATTAGTGGAGAATCAATGCCAATTCTTAAAAAAGAAGATGACTATGTTTATGGTGGATCTATAGTAAACGAAGGGGTTATTGAGGTAGTTATTAATAAGAATAAGAATGAGAGTTTATTATCGAAAATAATTAAACTTGTAAGCGAAGCAAGTAATTCAAAAACAAAACTTACTCATTTAGTAGATAAAATAAGTGGTATTTTTTGTCCAGTTGTTATTTGTATTGCTGTTATTACTTTTCTTTGTTGGTTATTAATTCATCCTGAATTAGGTGTCGACAAAGCATTTAATTTTGGAGCATCTGTTTTAGTAATTTCTTGCCCTTGCGCTCTTGGTTTAGCAACTCCAATTTCTTTACTTGTTGGGAGTAGTGTTTTCTCAAAAAATGGTGTTTTAGTAAATAATAGTGAAGCAATAGAAAAAACTAGTAAAATAAATTGTTTAGTTCTCGACAAAACAAATACAATTACAAAAGGTTCTTTTAAAGTAATTAAATATAAGGATTTTAATGAAAAGAGCGGGGATTTGAATAGAATTTTGAGTTTGGAATTGTCATCTAATCATCCTTTGGCAATTGGCATTAGTAGATTTCTAGTAGGCAAAAAAACTATGGAAAGACCAGAAATCGTAAAAAACATTCCTGGATTTGGAATAAAAGGATCCTTTAAAGGAGACGATTATTTTGTTGGAAACATAAAATTTTATGAAAATAATTGTCATTATAAAGACCAAGTAATTGAAGATTTAAACAAAATTAATTCATCAAAAGGATATCAAACCATAATTGCTTTTACAGTTGATAGGATAATTGGAGTTTTCGTATTGGAAGACGAATTAAAAGAGGGATCAAAAGAGTTTATAAAATATGCCAAAAAGCATTTTAAAAAAGTTGTTTTGTTAACAGGCGATAATCAAACTGTTGCTTCTAATGTTGCCGAAGATTTAAATATTACTGATGTTTATGCAGAAATTAATCCTATCAAAAAAAACGAAATAATAGGTGAATTAAAAAAGCAAGGTCATAATGTAATGATGATTGGTGATGGGACCAATGATGCAGCAGCGTTATCTAATAGCGATATTGGTGTTGCAATGGGTAATGGGACTGATGTAGCTTTTTCAAGCAGTGACTTTATTGTTATGAATTCTGAACTAGCAAATATTGAAAAAATTGTTAATATTTCGAGAAGAATTAATCATAATATAACATTTAATTTGTTTTGGGCTTTTTTCTACAACATAGTAGCAATCCCAATTGCAGCAGGAGCCTTTTATTATTTAAATTTTACAATTAATCCAATGATTAGTTCATTAATGATGTCGTTATCCTCAATATGTGTTTGTTTAAATGCATTAACGCTTTATATTAAAAAGGAGTAAAAAGATGAAGATTCTTGTAACTGGTGGCTGTGGTTTTATTGGGTGTAACTTTGTAAAACTTATTATGGGTAAATACAAAGATTATAATATTGTTGTTGTTGATTGTTTAACATATGCAGGAAGTTTAAAAAATATTGAAATATTTCAAAAGAATTCTCATTTCAAATTTATAAAAGCAAATATTTGTGATAAACATACAATGGATAACATTTTTAATAACGAAAAATTTGATTATGTTGTTAATTTTGCTGCAGAAACTAGTGTTGATAAATCCTTTTTAAATCCTAATTTATTTTTTGAAAGTAATGTTTTAGGAACCTTAAATCTATTGGATTTATCAAGAAAATATAATATAAAAAGATTTCACCAAATTAGTACAGATGAAGTATATGGCGATTTAAAAAAAGAAAAGAAAATTTCGTTTAAAGAAAAAGATAGTTTAAATCCAACAAATCCTTATAGTTATTCAAAAGCTTGTGCTGATAATTATGTTTTAATGTATTCAAAAATATATGATTTAGATTGTACAATTTCGCGTTGTAGCAATAATTATGGGCCACATCAGTTTGTTGAAAAACTTGTTCCTTTAGTTATTTCTAGAGCTAAAAACAATTATAAGATCCCTCTTTATGGAAAAGGAAAAAATGAAAGAGATTGGATTTTTGTTTATGACCATTGTACAGCTATTGAAAAGATTTTATTTAATGGTAAAAAGGGTAATATTTATAATATTTCAAGTGGTGTTATTAAGACTAATATTGATGTTGTAACAAATATTCTTAAAATAATGAAAAAACCTAATACACTTATTTCTAGTGTTAAAGGTAGATTAGTAAATGATAGTAAATATGCTTTAAATACGCATAAAATACGTCATGACTTAGGTTGGAAACCTATGGTTGATTATAAAACAGGAATTAAAGAAACAATTGATTTTTATTTATCTAAATAAATAAAGAGTTTATAATGGACTAAATGAAAACCGAAACTGGAATAAAAGTGCTTGTCAATAACAAGAAAGCCTCGTTTAATTACTTTTTAAGTGATTTTCTCGAATGTGGAATAGCTTTGCAAGGAACAGAAATTAAATCTATTAAGAATAATGGATGTTCTCTTAATGATTCTTATGTGCTAATTAAGAATAATGAAGCATTTATCCTCAATATGAACATTGCTCCTTATGATAAGGGCAGTGTTTTTAACCACGACCCATTAAGAACGCGTAAATTATTGCTACATAAAAAGGAAATTAAAAAATTAAGTAGTAAGATAACATTAAGTGGGTACACTGTTGTTCCAACTAAAGTTTATTTAAAGAAGGGTTATTGTAAAATTGAAATTGCTCTTGCTAAAGGCAAAAAACTTTATGATAAACGAGAAGTGATTAAGAAAAGAGATGTCGAAAGAGATATCGCTAAAAGTATAAGGAGGAGTTAGGTATGAGAAAAATGACTATTTTGTATAAGATTAGTTTTAGTGCATTATTTATTGCCTTGACGATGATTTTATCTAGGTTTTTAAGTATACCATTTTATTTGTTTGGGCTTCCTTTTTTGAAGGTTAGTTTAGCTCCAAGTATTGTTATGTTTTCAAGTTTTTATCTTGGTCCACTTTGGGGTTTATTAGTTGGATCTTTTGCTGATATATTAGGCGCTTTACTAGCTCCACAAGGTGGAGAATTTAATCCATTATTTACTATTGCTGCTGGCTTAACTGGATTAATGCCATGGTTAGTATATAAATGTTTAGATAAAAAACTTGATAAACATTTTCCATATGTATTAAGTGGTGTTCTTCTTGCTTTTGATATTTTTATCACAATTTATCTTTGTTTAAATGATAGATTTTATACTAGTGCAAAAAAATACTATGAAATTGCCCAATGGATGAAAATTACAATTCCTATTGTATGTTTTGCAATTTCAATTCTATTTGTTGTTGGAATCATATTTATTAAGAAAAAGTTTAGTAATAGGAAAATTAATGGTTATTACAATATTTATTCAATAGCTGCATCAATTTATATTACATATTTCTTTTTCAAAATTCCTGTTAGTAGCTTAGTTAAATGGATTGTTCTTGATTATCCGTTCTTCTTAATTCTAGCAAGTCAATTATTATTAGGATTTATTACTTGTTTTGTGCATACATTTATTGATACACTTGCTCTAGACATATCCTTAAGATTTTCAATTAAGGGTTCTCTTATTAAAAATGAGGTTTTATTAGATGAAGGAAATAAAGGAAAACAACCAATCGTCAAAAAAGAATGAGGATATAAAAGGTAAAATTGAATATCCTAAAAAAGGTTTAATAATTACTATAGTTATTTTTGTTTTATTAATAATTGTTTTTGTTGTTGTTATGGTATTAACAAATTCATCTTCTGGAAGTTCTTCAGGAGATAATTGCGATGGTGGAACTTGTAAATTGATACGCTATTTGAGTAGTTTTTCTGGAATTTTATAAATTCTTAAAGCATTTAAATACATTAATTTATCATAATCACATTGATCTAATTTGATAGCATTATCAAAATATTTTTTGTATAAAGGATTATCTAATGTTTTTATTCCATCAATTGGGTTATCAGTGCCAAACATTATTTTATCCATTAAATCGTTATCTCTTAATTCTTTAATAACATCCATATCAACCCAAGCAGTATCTCCAAAAATATTGTTATTTTGTTTTAATACTCTTAGAGCTTCTTTGTGCTTTGAATAAAGCTCTAAATGGGCAGCAATAAAATTCAAATTAGGCCATTCTTTTGCTACTATTTCAAGATTTTTTATACTTGAATATTTATCAACTGCGGTATGAACCAAAATTGGTAAAGCATATTTTTCTGCAAGTTTATAATATGGGAAAAGTTTTTCATCAATTACCTTAATTCTTGATGTAAATGGATGAATTCCAATGCCATAAATATCATTTCTATGACTATTAATAAAGTTTTCAACTTCTAAAATATTACTTTCTGTATTTGGCCTAATCCATAAAATCATACCGAACTTTTTATTTTTACATGTAAATTCATAAGCTTTATTGAACCCAATAAGTTGACTGATTAAACGTATTCTTTTATTGTTTTCATCTTGAAATTCTGTTCCATCAAAAGAAACTAAAGTAAAAGAAATATTATGAGCTTTAGTAGAGTCAAGAAGCGTTTGTTGACAATCATTTAAGTTTGGCCAATAACCAATATGTGCATGAGCATCGATTATGTAACTTGATTTCATATAATTTATACTAGCACAAACGCATTAATTTTTATAACTGTTTGTTTTAATTATACTAATAATTTAGTATAATTCTTGATATGGAATATAACTACGTTGACGAAACTAAAAAGGAAGAAACTTCCAATCCTGATGAAAAAAATAATAAGAAAAAAAAGATCTTATTATATTTTTTATTTTGCATTCCTATTTTAGTAGGTTTTTTATTATATACAACCTATTGTTCTTTAACTCCAAAATATGTAAGAGTACAAGACAATTCCTTGGTTTCTACTGATGAAGATAGTGTTTATTATGCTAACGGAGATTCAAGTAAAATTGTAAATTATGCGATTGAAAAAAGTGAAGATTCCTATCCAATTTTAGAAAAGAATTTAGAAAAAAATAGTAATACTTTTTTTATGAATATAGACTTAACTTTATTAAAAGAAAAAAATAATTCTTTTTCTGATTTGATGTTTTATACTTATATATCTTTTAATTTTGAAACGACTTTAGACAGTATTTATAATTACCCACAAATTAGCGCTCGTTTTGAGGATGGCACGGTAATAAAAGATGCTTATATTCAAACTGAATCTACATTAAAACTTAAAGAAATAAAGTGTGGAACTCATACATCTTTAAATATGTTTTATGTAAGTATGCCTTCAAATAGTAAAAGTGAAGTTTATTCGGCTAATGATTATTCACTAACTTTAAATAACACGAAAATTTATACATATGGTATTCAATAAGGAGAATTAATATATGAAAGTAGAAGAAAGATTCTTAAAGTACATCGCAATTGATACGATGAGTTCGGAAACAAGCAATACTTTTCCAACAACTAAAACACAACTTGAGTTTGGTGACGTTTTAGTTAAAGATTTAAAAGATATTGGTGTTAGTGATGCAAAAAAAGATAAAGATGGCTATGTTTATGGTCATGTAAATATTGGCAAAGAAAAAACAATTGGTTTAATTGCTCACATGGATACAGCACCTGCTTTAGTTGGCGGTATTAAAAAGCCACAAATTGTTAAAAATTATGATGGCAAAATTATTAAACTTAACGACAAATATGTTTTAGATCCAAAAAAGTTTTTATCATTAAATGAAGTAGTTGGTGATGATTTAATTGTTACTGATGGAGAACATTTATTAGGCGGAGACGATAAAGCTGGAGTAGCAATTATTTTTGCTTTTGCTGAATATTTAATTAACCATAAAGAAGAATTTAACTTTAATTTAGCAATATGTTTTACACCTGATGAAGAAGTTGGATTGGGTGCTTCTCGTTTTAGTGTTAAAGAAATGAAAGCAGATGTTGGCTTCACTCTTGATGGTGAAAGTTGCTACCGTGCAAGTTATGAAAACTTCAATGCTGCTAGTTGCGTTGTTGAAATAACTGGAGTAGGTGTTCATCCAGGAAGTGCTAAAGATATTATGGTTAATGCAGCTTTATTAGGAGTAGAATACGCTTCTAAACTTCCAAAAGATATGATTCCAGGAAAAACAGCTGGTTATGATGGCTTTATTCATCTTTGTTATTTTAATGGGGATGTTGAAAACGCAAAACTTGAATATATTTTAAGAGATCACGATGTTGATTTACTTGAAAAGAAAAAAGAAATGATGCAAAAAGCTGCTGATGAAATTAAAAAAGAATATCCATCTTCAACAATTAAAGTAACAATCAAAGATAGCTACAAAAATATGAGATATTATTTCTTAAAAGATCCAACCGCAATTAATATTATTAATAAAGCTTATTTAGCTAGTAATATGAAACTTAGCTATGAACCTATTAGAGGTGGAACTGATGGGGCTACTATAACTTATATGGGTTTACCATGTCCAAATCTTGGGACTGGTGATTTTAATCCACATGGTCGTTTTGAATTTGTTTCAATTAATATGATGTATAAAATGATTGAAATGTTAAAAAATATGTTTAAAGAATAAGGAGAATGTATGAATCAAATTACTTGGGATGAGTATTTCATGTGTATTGCTTTAATTACAGCAAAAAGAAGCAAAGATCCATCAAGTCAAGTCGGTGCTTGTATTGTTGATGATGAACATAAAGTAGTCTCTATTGGTTATAATGGTATGCCAAGAAATTTAAGAGATGAAGATTTATCTTGGAATAAAAACGAGGGGTTAGATAATAAATATTTATATGTTTGTCATGCTGAATTTAATGCAATATTAAATGTTAGAAGTGGCAATTCTTTAAAGGGTTGTACTGTTTATGTTACATTATTTCCATGTAACGAATGCACAAAAGCAATTATACAAGTTGGAATCAAAAAAATTGTATATTTAAGTGATAAATATAAGGATCAAATATCTACTCAAGCAAGTAAAAAAATGCTCGATTTAGCTGGAATTAAATATGAGCATTATGATGGAAGATATACAAGTATTGAATTAAAGTAATTGCTATGGCACCAATTTTAGAAGTTAAACATTTATATTTCGGTTATGAGAAAAATAAAGATGTCCTCAAGGACATCAATTTTTCAATTGAAAAAGGTACATATGTTTCTTTAATTGGCCATAATGGAAGTGGAAAATCAACTTTAGCAAAACTGATTTGCTACCTACAAGAACCAAGAAGTGGTGAAATCTATTTGAATGGTGTTAAAGAAGAAGAGAAAATTTGCTCAACAATAAGGAGAACTATTGGTATAGTATTTCAAAATCCCGATAATCAATTTATTGGTGCAACAGTTGAAGATGATATTGCATTTGGGCTCGAAAATAGAGCTATTGAACGAAACAAAATGCAAAAGTTAGTGAAAGAATATTCTAAAAAAGTTGGTATGAAAAAGTTTTTGGATAAAGAACCAAGTCAAATTAGTGGAGGTCAAAAACAAAGAGTTGCTATTGCTGGGATTTTAGCTTTGGGTTTAAAACTAATAGTATTTGACGAAGCTACATCAATGCTTGATCCAGAGGGTGTTGAAGAAATTAGAAAGTTAATTTTTGAGATGAAAAAAGAAGATCCTGAACTAACTTTTATTTCTATTACCCACGATATTCAAGAAGCTTATCAAAGTGATAGGGTTATTATTTTAAATAAGGGCGAAATTTTTAAAGATGGTGAGCCATTAGATGTTTTTAAGAACGAAGAAGAAATTGAAAGCATTGGTTTAGATATTCCATTTGCTTTAAAAGTTAAAAATAGATTAATTAAAGAAGGCGTTAAAGTACCATCAAATGTAAAATCTATTGATGATTTAGCGGAGTTTGTATGTCACAAATAGAAATAAAAAATGTTTCATACATTTATAACTTAAAAGACAAGAATCGTGTTAAAGCATTAGATAACGTTTCTTTTAATATTGAAAAAGGCGAATTTTTAGCAATTGTTGGTAAAACTGGTAGTGGCAAATCTACTTTAGTTCAAACATTTAATGGACTTGTTTTTCCAACAACTGGCGAAATTAAAATTGATGATTTTATAGTTTGCTCGGATAAAAAGAAAAGATCAAAAAAATTATTTTTATTAAGAAAAAAAGTTGGAATTGTTTTTCAATTTCCTGAATATCAATTATTTGAAGATAATGTTTTAAAGGATGTTATGTTTGGCCCAAAAAACTTTGGAGCAACTGAAGAAGATGCAAGAGAACTTGCAAAAAAAGCACTAAATGATGTAGGTATTTCTTCTGATTATTATAGCAAATCCCCTTTTGAATTAAGTGGAGGAGAAAAGAGGAGAATTGCAATCGCTGGAATTCTTGCAAGTAATCCAGAAATTTTAGTATTAGATGAACCAACCGCTGGGTTAGACCCATCTGGAAAAGAAGAAATAATGAACCTTGTTAAAAATCTTCATGGCACTGGGAAAACGATTATTTTGGTTACTCACGATATGGATGTTGTCATGAAATATGCTAATAAGGTTGCTGTATTGAATGATTCAAAAGTTATTAAAATAACAACTCCAGAAAAGCTTTTTAATGAAAAAGATGTTGAAAAATATTCTTTGGAAATTCCAATCTTTTATAAATTTAAGAAATTATTAAAGGAGAAGGGATTTGCTGGAGATTTAGAAAAAATAAATGATTTTAGTGAGCTTATGAGCATTATTTTGAAGGAGGTCAAGAATGGATAAAATTTTTGGAAAATATACACCATTTAACACCCCAATTCATAAATTAGATCCTCGTTTAAAATTATTTGGATTACTTTGCTTAATGGTTTGCTGTTTTTTGGATTATGGAAATTTTGCAAACACATTTGCTGTTTTAGGATGTTTGTTTGTATTTATCTTAATAATTATGATAATGGGGAAAATAAGTTTCTTTTCTTTTTTAAAAAGCTTAAAAGCTTTGTGGATAATGATGATTTTTCTTATTTTGATAAATTGTTTTATACCTTATGATGATTTTACTCATCCTATGATAGTGTTTTCAAACGGTTATACTATTTATTGGGAAAGCCTTCTAAATGCTCTAAGAGTTATGTTTAGAATTTTAATGATGATTGCTTTAACATTTATTTTAACTTCTACCACTCCAGCAATGGATATAACTTCATCATTTGAATGGTATTTGACCCCTCTTAAAATATTCAAATTTCCAACTCAAGTAATTTCTATGACTACTTCATTAGCCTTAAGATTTATTCCTACTTTACTTGAAGAATCACAAAGAATTATGCGAGCTCAAAAAAGTAGAGGTGTTGATTATAATAAAGGATTTATAATTAGTAAAATAAAATCTGTTACTACCCTAATTGTCCCTTTACTAGTTTCTTGCTTTTCTAGAAGTGATGAATTAGCTCTTGCAATGGATGCAAGAGGATATGATCCATACGCTAAAAGAACGAGATATCGTATTTTAAGATTCACTTTATGGGATTTATTTTCAATTATCATGTTATTATTAGTTACTGCATTTTTTATATATTTATGTGTTCTTGAAAATGTTTATGGTGTTAATTTTATTGAATTTTTATTTGAAATAACAGGTACATTTTAATGAAATATAAAATTACTTTTTCCTATGATGGAACAAATTATTATGGTTATGAAATTCAACCTAAAGTAATCTCAATTCAAGAAACACTAGAAAAAGAAATTTCAGTTATTTTAAATGAAAAAATTAGAATTTATTCAAGCGGGAGAACCGATAGAGGTGTGCATGCTTTTGAACAGGTTGCAACTTTTGATACTAACAAAGGTTTTCTAATTTCGAAATTTTTAGTATCAATTAACAAGTTACTTCCTAAAGATATATGTGTTAAAAGTGTTGAGTCAGTAGATGATGATTTTGATGCAAGATTTTCATCTAAATATAAAATTTATCAATATTATATTAATACAGTTTCTTACGATGTTTTTCGAAGAAATTATGAAGTATTTATTCCTAATCTTGATATAGAAAAAATGAAGGAAGTTTCGAATATTTTTGTAGGCAAACATTGTTTTAAAAATTATTGTTCAAAACCAATAGATAAAGAAGATTTTATTAGAGAGATTTCATATATCCATTTTATTGAAAATAGTGGCACTGTAATAATTGAATTTAAAGGTAGTGGTTTTATGACTTATATGGTCAGAAAAATAGTTGGGTCATTAATTGAAGTTGGTAAAGGTAAAATGGATAAAGAAGATTTGTTAAAATATCTAGAAAACAGCAAAAGAGATATTATGCCTTTTACTGCTGAATCTAAGGGTTTATTTTTAAAAAAAGTGGGTTATTAAGTAAAAATATTAAAGAAATTAATTAATTCTAATTAATTAGGAATAGTATTTTGAAAGTCATAGTAGTAAAATTAAAAAGCGTAAGGAGAGTTTTTTATGGGAAGACATTTTGAAGTTAGAGCCGCCTCAATGGCTGCATCTGCAAAACAAAAGAGTGCAGTATACATGCGTGCAAGTAAAGAAATTTACATGGCAGCAAAGAGAGGTACCCCTGACCCAGACAGTAACTTGGCCTTAAGAAGTGCTATTGAAAAATATAGAAAATCTTGTCCAAAGGATGTCATTGAAAGAGCTATTAAGAAAGCCCAAGGTGGCGATCAAACGAACTATATTGAAGGTCGTTATGAAGCTTTTGGTCCAGGTGGAAGTTATTTAATTATTGATACATTAACTGATAATACGAATCGTGCTTTAGTTAATGTTAGAACTGCTATTACTAGAAAAGGCGGTCATTTAGGTAGTGTTATTTTTAATTTTCAACAAGTTGGTTTATTGGATTTTGATTATGATGGAACAGAGGAATCTCTAGAAGAAGCATTAGTTCTTGGAGATGTTGATGTTCATGAAATTTCATTAGAAGATAAGAAAGCTGAAGTTGTTGTTTCACCAAGCGATTTAGATAAAGCAAAAGAAGTATTAACTAGTGCTGGTGTTAAAGATTATGATTATGCTGAAGTTACTATGTTAGCTAATGATAAGATTGATTTATCTAATGATGACAAAGAGAAGTTCCAAAATTTATTAGATGCATTAGATGATCTTGAAGATGTTCAAAACGTATATCATAACGTTAATTTATAATTAAAATAATTAATCCGTGCGTCAAAAGCATGGATTTTTTGACATTAAGAGGTTTATAAAATGGAAAATACTGTAAAATTTGCTGTTATACCATGTGCTGGAAGAGGCACAAGGTTTCTACCAGTTAGTAAAGGTTGTGCTAAAGAAATGCTTAATATTGTTGATAAACCAACACTTGACTATATTGTTAATGAACTAGTCGATTCAGGAATTACTGATATTGTTTTTATTGTTTCTGAAGGTAAAGATGAAATTAAAAAATATTATAGTAGAGACGTTTCATATGAAAACGAACTCATAAAAGCTGGCAAAAAAGAATATGCTGATATGATTATGAAAATTAGTGAAAAAGCAAATTTTCATTATGTTAACCAAAAAGAATTGCTTGGTTTAGGTCATGCTGTTTTACAAGCTAAAGAAGTTATTGGGAAAAATGATTTTGTTGTTTGCTGTGGTGATGATATTGTTACGTATAAAGGTGAAGCTCCAACTAGACAATTAATAAATGCATTTTTAAAAGCTGATCATCATACAATTGTTGGAGGACAAAAAGTTGCTCCAGAGATGATTTGTAAATATGGTAGCATGGATATTAAAAAGGATATTGATGGGAAATTATTTGAGCTTAAAGGCGAAGTGGAAAAGCCAAAAATGGAAGAAGCTCCAAGTTTTTATGCTTCATTAGGTAAATGGGTTTTTAACTATCATATTTTTGATGCTTTGGAAAGCACACCTAAAGGAAAAGGCGGAGAAATCCAACTTACTGATGCTATTAGTTTATTGATGAAAACTGAAAAAGTATATTTTTATGATTTTGTCGGAAAAAGGTATGATTGTGGTGATAAATTAGGTTTTGTTGAAGCCGTTATTGACATTGCTCTAAATAGAGAAGATATTGGTGAACAAGTCAAAGAACATATAAAAAGTCTTAAGTTATAAATTATGATTAATTATTCTTATGGAAATATTGCCTTTTTAGATGGTGTTTGTGATCTTTTAAAAGAAGTTAAAAAGAAATTTAAAATCGATAAGAAAAATATATATCAAACTGATGATTATCCAAACAAGGATATTTTTAAAAGTGATTTAATTTCTAATAAGCATTCTATTGTTGCATTAGATGGAAATAAGGTTGTTGGTTTTATTTGTTTTGAAGATGATTTTTTAGATTATGATTTTGTTTCTTTAGAAGATAAAGATAATTTTATAAAAACCACAAATCTTCCTTTAACTAATACAAATAGCGTGTCTTTTTCTCGTTTAATGGTTGATCCTAAATATCATAAACAAGGTATTGGAAGTAATCTATTTAAGAAACTAGAGAACGAAATTCATGGTAAATATAATGTTATTATGATTAATCCAGAAAATAATAATGTTTTAAAATTATATAAGGATTTAGGGTATAAAGATTGCTCAAGTTATAAATTTGTATTTGGTTTCTTTTATCTTATGTATAAATACATAGAGTAAAATAGTTGAATAATTTTTTAGTTTTGGTGTATATTAACTATAGCGTTTATCTAGAACTGTAAAAACAGGTGAAAAATTACAGTAGCAACTCTAAAACAAAATTAGTAAGTGCTTCCTATAGCAAAGTTACCACACTTTGAACGATAAATGATTGAAAGCGATTTTAAAGCCTTTCACAAAAAGTGGAAGGCTTTTATTTTATGTTTAAGGAGTTTAGTATGGCAAATGAAGTTTTAATTACAAGTGAATCTGTTAGTGAAGGACATCCTGATAAGGTTTGTGATCAAATAGCTGATGCTATTTTAGATGCTGTTTTAAAAGAAGATAATGATAGTTTTGTTGCATGTGAGTGTTTTGCAACTGAAAATTTTTTACTTATTGGTGGAGAAATTACCACTAAAGCTCATGTCAATTATGATCATATTGCTAGAAAAGTTATTAAAGATATTGGTTATGACAAAGATGAATATGGCTTTAATTATAAGAATGTAATTATTTTAAACAAGATTAAGGAGCAATCTCCTGATATTCGTCAAGGCGTTGAAAGAGGAGATATTTTATCACAAGGGGCAGGAGATCAAGGAATGATGTATGGTTATGCATCAAATGAATCTAGTGGATATATGCCTTTACCTGTAACTATTGCACATAAATTAGTTCGTTTAGCATCTAAACTTAGAAAAGAACATAAATTTAAATATAGTAGACCAGATATGAAAAGCAGTGTTACTGTAGATTATTCTGATCCAAATAAACCTAAGATTCACACTATTTTAATGTCATGTCAACATGATGAAAACTATAATGAAAAAGAATTTAAAGATTTCATTAAAAATCAAATAATGATACCTGTAGCCGAATCTTTTGGGATGAATACAGATTTTAATATTTTAATTAATCCAACAGGAAAATTTGTAATTGGTGGTCCTAAAGGTGATACTGGTTTAACTGGAAGGAAAATTATTGTTGATACATATGGCGGAGCAGGTAGACATGGAGGCGGAAGTTTTAGTGGAAAAGACCCTTCAAAAGTAGATAGAACCGGAGCTTATATGGCTCGATATATAGCAAAAAATTTGGTTGCAGCAGGAGTAGCAGATCGTTTAGAAGTCCAATTAGCCTATGCAATTGGAAAAGCTGAACCATTATCTATAAATGTTTCTACATTTAAAACTAGTAAGATTAGTGATGAAGAGATTTATGATATTATAAATAAATTCTTTGATTGCAGACCTGGAGCTATTATCAAAAATTTCAATTTGTTAAAACATCCAACATTTAAATATAAAGATTTATCTAATTATGGTCATTTTGGAAGACCTGATTTAGACTTACCTTGGGAAAAATTAGATAAAGTTGATGCCATTAAAAAGTATTTAGAAAAATAGTAGTTTTATTAAAAATGATGTATTAACCTCTATGAAAAAAAATCTTTTTTGCTATAATATAAGTAGAAAGATGTTAAGACGTTCGATGTACATAGGAGGTATAATTTATGAAATTTCAAATTGTTGGTAAAAATATTGAAATTACTGACGCTATTTCGAATGTCATCAAGAAAAAACTTACTCGTATGAATAAGTATTTTGATGAAAATGACGATATTTTATGTCGTGCTGTTTGTTCCGCATATAATCATGGAACAAAAGTTGAAGTCACAATTTTTACAAAATTTATGACTTTCAGAGCAGAGGTTAAGGATCCTGATTTATATGCTGCAGTCGATTTTGCAATAGATAAATTAGAAGGCCAAATGAGAAAACTAAAAACTCAAATGGAAAAACGTTATGGTCATGAAGGCTTGGGTAAATCAATTATTTATGAAAATATTAAAGATCAAGATGATGAATTAGAAAACGCTGAAATTGTCAGAACAAAATCATATGATTTAGAGCCAATGTCTATGGAAGATGCAATTACTCATATGGAAGCTCTGGACCATACATTCTTCTTATATTTAGATAATGATGATGAAAGAATCAGTGTTGTTTATAAAAGAAATGATGGTGGTTATGGCTTAATTCAAGCCGAAAATAAAGTTGAAATGTAAAATAAAATCAATTAATATAAGACTTACACTTAAGGTGTAAGTTTTTTTATGATAAAAGTTATAGCAACTGATCTAGATGGAACATTGTTTTACCCAAAAGATAAAAAACAAATGATTTGTACTCCAAACCTATTTTTAGTCCAGTCATTTATTGATAATGGGGGGAAAGTTTTGATTGCAAGTGGTCGTTCAATTGATTATGGTAAAAAAGTTATGCAAACAATTGGGAGAGATGTAGCAATTATTGCTTATAATGGCGGAGTAGTTTTTGCTGATAATAAGATACAAAATAGTAATTGTATTCCTAACAGTGAAGCTAAACTCATTATTAATGATGCCTATGAAATGTTCAAGAATTTTGGTGTATTTTTAATGACAGAAAAGGGTACATCTGCACATCTACGCAATAAATCAAAAATTGTACGAAAAGCTTGCACTTTTTACTATCAACATATGGGAGTTTATACAGAAGATTACTTACCAGATGAGAAGGATTTCCAAGAAGAACTTGAAAATGGGAAGATTTTTAAACTAATGATATTTTTTGGATTAGGTAGAAAGCAAAAAAGACATGCTATGGAAGCTAATAGAATTATTAGAAATTCTTATGAAAATTTGGAAGCTAGTTGGTCCGATAGTGTAGTAGAAATTTCTCCAAGAAATTGCACTAAAGCAAATGCTTTGATGCAATATTGTGAGTCCCATGGCTATAAAACTGATGAAGTAGCGGTTGTCGGTGATAGTGGAAATGATATTTCAATGTTTAAAAACTTTTATCAAAATAGTTTTTGTATGGGGCATGCTGCACCTGCAGTGCAAAAGTATGCGCACTATACACTGGACAAATTTGAAGATTTATCTAGATATCTTTATAAAAAATAGTAGAATATACTATGTATAAGTTAGGAAGGATTTTATATGCAACAAATTAACTGTGTTATCGTTTCTTTAATTAATTACAATTCTTTAATTAGAGATACATTAGAGTACACTTTGAAAAGAGATAGTTATAATGTTCAATATTATGACTATAAAAAACAAGGAATTTATAATGGAATCAATTTAAATACCCCATTAAAGAATTTCTTAGAAAAGAATGGAGAAAAGGGAGAATCTTTATTAAAGAGACTTCATGAATTTGCTGATGAGTTTTATGGCGATAATGCTACTGCTATTAAAAAAGATTTAGCAACAAATACTATTCGTGTTGATCACGCTCAAAACATTTCAATTCTTAAAGCTGTTGTTCCTCTACATGAAGAAATAACTGCTATTGTTAGAATTCACGAGAAATGGGCTGAAGAACATAAAGTTAGCGAAAAAATTGCTACTGATTTAATTGCTGCTGATGAAAGATTTTATCGTGCAGTCGCATTAAGTTGTATCAATGAGGAATTAGTTAATCAATTCCAAGAATTTAATAAGGTTATGCAAGAGAGCAAAGGTGTTGCTGGTCCAGCTAGCAACTTTGTTCAACAAGAATTAAATACTGCTGTTGGTCTATATAATGTTGTTAAACAACAAGCTACATGCAAAGATGAAGTTTATACAAATGCACTTGATGAAATTACAAAGATGGTTGAAATGATGTCTGGTAAACGTGACTTACCAAAAGGTAAGACATTTAGAGATGTTTTCAATGATTCAAAACTTTATTTAGCAGCTTTTATTGAAGATGCTGAAAAATCATGGAGAACAACATTTGAACCTGCAATGAATGAATTAGTTGCTGAAGAAAAGAAATTAAAAGAAGCACAAGAAGCTGCTAAAAAGGAAGCTGGTTCTAAAGAAGAAGCTCCTAAAGCAGAAAATAAATAAGGATTTTAAATGATTAAGCAAGAAAAGAAAGAATCTAAATTAGTTAAATTCTTTAAAACTTTTACAAAAAAACAAATTGCTGCTTTAATTATTGGAGCATTCCTTTTGTTTTGTGGATTAGTTTTAATGGTTATTTGGATTATTGCTTACACATTACCTGTTCAACCAACAGCAAATGTCTTATATCAATTTGATGTAACGATGAAAAAGAATGTTGGTGGATTTGGTTTTCTTGAATGGGGCATTGTAGGATTAATTTTTGGTGCATTAATCTGTGCCGTTTCATTATCATTATCTAGTAAGAATGAAGATCGTGAAAAAGAAAGAGAATTAAGACGTCAACAAAGATTACAAGCAATGCTTGATGAAGATAAAGATTCTTCAAAAGTTGTTGGAGAAACAAAAGAAAATAAATAGGCATAGAAATATGCCTTTTTTATTAGATTGTATAAAAAAAGGTATCAAATACGATACCTTTTTAATATAATCAGTATGGCGGAGAAACAGGGATTTGAACCCTGGCGCCCTGTTACAGGCCTACGAGCTTTCCAAGCCCGCCCCTTCAGCCACTTGGGTATTTCTCCACTGACAACATTACGTCGCGAAAATTATTATATCAATTACAAAAGGAAAAGTCATTAAATTATGAAGGAAATTTTAATTACAAAAGAATATTCAAACCAAAGAGCCGATAAATTTGTACGAAAATACTTAAATGCCGCTCCATTATCTTTTATATACAAAGTTTTTAGGGAGAAGGATGTTAAGATTAATAATCATTGGATTAAACCTAATTATATTTTACAAAATCAAGATGTTTTAAAAATTTATGTTACAGATGCACAATTAGGTGATTTCAATAAACCAAAAGATATTACAAATTTACGTGTTGATTTAGATATAGTTTATGAAGATGAGAATATTTTAGTTATTAATAAACCAAAAGGAATCCTTGTAATTGGTGATGAAACTGAAAATAGACTTACTTTAACAAATATTGTCCAATCTTATTTATATAAAAAAGGTGAATTTAAAAATGATGGAATTAATTATGTTCCTTCGCCAGTTCATCGTTTAGATAGAAATACCTCAGGGATTGTAATTTTTGCTAAAAAACTTCCTATATCTCAACAATTAGTTCAAATGCTAAAAGATAGAACGGATTTAGATAAGTATTATTTAGCTCTTGTAATAGGCGAACCAACTCCTAAAAAGGGCGTCATATCTGCACCAATTTATAAAGATGAAGAAAAAGGGTTTTCAAAGGTCGCTTCTTTAAAAGATGGTGGTAAAGATGCTAAAACTGAATATGAAGTTTTATATACTACTCAAGGCATAAGCCTTGTTAAACTTCATTTATTAACTGGAAGAACACATCAAATTAGAATTCATATGTCGTATATTAATTGCCCAATTGTTGGTGATGCAAAATATGGTAATTTTGATTTCAATAAAGAATTTGCCAAAAAGTATAAATACAAAGATCAATTTTTAATAGCTTATAAAGTCGTATTTGGAAAATTGAGTGGCGATTTGAGGTACTTATCTAACAAAGAGTTTAAAATTAATTTGCCTGATAAAGAGATGCAAATATTGGATGCATTTAATTTTAAAGTTGATTTGAATAATATATAATATATAGGGAGAAATTTATATATGAGCAAAATTGTCGAAAAAAATTATTCTAGATGGTTAAATTCGTCAAAGGTTTCTAACGAGGACAAGGAAATCTTAAAAAAGATGACTCCTCAAGAGAAAGATGATGCTTTTTTCAAGGTTATTTCGTTTGGTACCGGTGGTATGAGAGGAATCTTAGGACCTGGCACAAATAGAATTAACGAACATATTATTCGTAGAGTAAGTGTTGGATATGGTTTGTTTCTTTTAAAGCGTTATAAAGATGCTAAAGAAAGAGGCGTAGCAATTTCTCATGATAATAGACATTTTTCTAGAGAATTTACTTTAGAAACTTCTAAAATTCTTAATGAAATGGGGATTAATACTTTTATTTTTGATAGTTTAAGACCTACTCCTGAATTATCTTATGCCGTTCGTTATAAACATTGTATTGGTGGAATTATGATTACAGCTTCACACAATCCAAAAGAACATAATGGATATAAAGTTTATGATGAAACTGGTTGTCAGTTAGTTCCTGAAAAGATTGAGCCAATGCTAAGAATTATTAAAAAACTTCCTAATGAACTTGATGTAGAAGTACCTGTTACAGATGTTCAAGGTAAGCAAGTTATTTTAGAAAAAGATGTCGATGATACATATGTTAAACTTGTTGAGGGAATCCAAATTAATAAGGATTTAAATAAAGATAATTTTAAAATTGTTTATACTCCAAATCATGGAACAAGTTATGTTAATGCAATGAGAGTATTTAAAGAGTGCGGATATGATGTTTATCCAGTAGAAAAACAATGTACACCTGACCCAGATTTTAGTGGCACTTTATCTCCAAATCCAGAGGATCCACGTAGTTTTATTGAACCAATTAAGCTTGCTCAAAAGGTAAATGCAGATTTAATTGTTATGACTGATCCAGATGGTGATAGATGTGGTCTTGCTTGTAAAGAAAAAGATGGAACATATACTATGTTAACTGGTAATGAATCAGCAGCAGTTTTGTTAGATTATATTCTTTCACAAAAGAAAGAAAAAGGTATCCTTGAAAAGAACGGTGTTATGTTTAATACTGTTGTTACTTCTGAAATTGGAAAAGAAATTGCAACTAGTTATGGTGTAAAAACAGAGCAATTCCTAACTGGATTTAAATATATTGGTGATAGATTAGGTTATTATGATACACACAAAGGGCCTGTTTATGAATTTGGATATGAAGAGAGTTATGGTTGTTTACCAGCTCCATTTGTAAGAGACAAAGATGGAATTCAAGCAATTTTGTTATATAGCGAATGTGCTTTATATTATCATTTACAAGGAATTACAATGTCTCAAGCTTATCATCTATTAGGTCTTAGATATGGTTTTCATAAAAACAAACTTTATAATATTTATTTTAAAGGCAGTGAAGGTCAAAAGAAGATGGATGAGATTATGGAGCAACTTATGACTAAACCATTTACAGCAATTGGTGGAGTAAAAGTTAAGATTTATGAAAATTATTTTAAATTAGAAAGACATAATTTAAAAACAAAGAAAATAACTCCAATTGAAGGTCTTCCTATTGGAGATTTAGTTAAATTCTATTTAGCAGATGGAACAAACATTTGTTTAAGACCAAGTGGAACTGAGCCAAAATTTAAAATTTATATTGAAAGTATTTGCGATGATGAAACAATTGCAAATTCAAAACCAGATGTTTTCTATAAAGAGATTTCTAAATTATTAGGAATTAATGATTAGACTTTAAAAATTGTTTTATTTCAAAGATAACACCATTGTGGTTGTTATCTTTTTTTGTTCTATAGGTTGCGTATTCAGCGTATATGTCGCTTCCATTTTTCATTAGAAATGAATTTTTAAAAGGTTTAAATAAATCTATATCATTGCAAGAATCACCAAAAACTAATACATTTGCTGCATCAATTTTATAATATTTCCTTATTTTATCAACAGAAGAGCCTTTATTTATACCTTTATTTGTTAATTCACAATAATCGCCTTCACCCCATAAAGTTAATTGCATATCGTTAAAAGTGTGAGAAACATAATTTTCCATAAACTTTAAATTTTTCTCGCTTTTATCATCTAACCTCATTACAAAAGTATAAGTATCCTCATCAATTAATTTTGATAAATCACCTTTAACATAATCGACAGATTTCATGTTATAAAAGCAAAACAAAAAATAGTCATCTTCATCGACATAAAATTTATCTAGGTTTTCAGCCATTACACTATGAACATGTGTTTTAATTAAATCTTTATAAGCTTTTTTTAATTCATCTTTTTTGAGTTTATAGGAAATTATTGGAAATTCTTTATCATATGGATTAAAAGCATAAGCGCCATTATGTGAAATCATTGGTGAATGAAGATTCAAATAATTATAGTAGTGGAGCATAGTTCTTGGAGCACGTCCACTTGTAAGAACAATAATGTTGCCTTCTTTTTCTAGTTTTTGTAGATATTTTTTGGTTCTAAAAGATATTTTTTTATTATCTTTTAAAAGCGTTCCGTCTAAATCGATTGCTATTAATAGTGGGTTCTTATTAAGCATGGATATACAAACCTACAGTTTCTTTTACTCTTAATAAAGTTTGATTAGCAACTTTTCTTGCTTTTTCTGCTCCATTTTTTAATATTTCATCGATTTCGCCACTCTCTAAAATCTCTTTATATCTATTTTGAAAAGGTTCTAAAACACTAATTACTTCGTCAGCAACAGCTTTTTTAAAATCTCCATATCTATGGCAATCTTTAAATTCATTCTCAGCATCTTTAACTCCAATTCCTTTTAAAGAAGCATAAATGGTTAATAAGTTTGAAATTCCAGGTTTGTTTTCTGGATCATATTTTATATCACTACCTAAATCAGTAACAGCAGACATAATTTTTTTACGCACAACCTTTAAATCATCTTTTAAGAAAATGTCTCCTTTTGGATCACTTTTACTCATTTTATGTGTTGGATCACTTAAAGACATAATTCTAGCTCCAACTGTTGGAACAATTGCTTTTGGCATTTTAAAAACTTCTTTATTATAACGTGCATTAAATCTATGAACGAGAGTGCGGCAAAGTTCAACGTGTTGAACTTGATCTTCTCCAACTGGAACAACATCTGCATCATAAAGAAGAATGTCTCCAGCCATTAGTACTGGATAAGCAAATAAACCTAATCCGATGGCGTTTTGATTGAGTTTTTGAGATTTTTCTTTATATTGAGTCATTCTACTTAGTTCACCCATATATAAATAATTTTGAATTATTGTATTTAGTTCAGAATGAGCACTAACATCACTTTGTAAGAAAATAGTGGTTTTCTCAGGATCAAGACCAGCAGCGACATAAAATGCGACAATATCTTTTGTGTTATCATGAAGAAATTTTGGATCAATTGGAAGAGTTAACGCATGTAAATCTGCTACAAACATAAAATTCTCATATTGATCTTGGTAATCCTTAAAATGCATTAAAGCTCCTATGTAATTTCCTAAAGTTAAATTTCCTGTTGGTTTAATGCCACTGAGTGCTCTTTTCATATCTTTACCTCTTTTACCTATTAGATTATATATTTTGAAAGAACTTAAATCAATTTATACTATTTAAATAGTATACATTAAACTCGTTAATAGTTTAATTTGGTTAAATATTATGGTAATATATTTAACTATGAAAATTAATTTATACAACTCTTTAACAAACAAAGTAGAAGAATTTAAAACTATCAAACCAGGAGAAGTATCCATGTATGTTTGTGGACCTACTGTTTATAGTGATCCTCATATTGGAAATATGCGACCAGTAGTTCTTTTTGATACATTAAATAGATTTTTTACTTATGTTGGATATAAAGTTAAATTTGTAAGTAATTTTACAAATGTTGACGATAAAATAATTAATAAAGCTATTAAAGAAAATGTAAGTGAAGAAGTTATTTCTGAACGTTATACAAAAGATTATATGGATTGTTTAGATGCATTAAATATTTTACCTGCCTATAAGCGCCCTAAAGTTACTGAATATATGGACGATATTATTAAATATATTGCAAATTTAGTTAACATTAATGCTGCTTATGTTGTTGATGGTGATGTATTTTTTGATGTAATGAAAGTGAAAGATTATGGTTGTTTAAGCAAAATAAAAATTGATGATTTAATTAGTGGTGCACGTGTTGAATTGAATGATAAAAAACACAATCCACTTGATTTCGCTTTGTGGAAAAAAACCGAAAATGGTATCAAATGGCACACGGATTGGTGTGAAGGACGTCCTGGATGGCATACTGAATGTTGCGTTATGATTGATTCAATATTTGGTGGGGTCATTGATATTCATGGTGGTGGACTTGATTTAAAATTCCCACATCATGAAAATGAAATTGCTCAAGCAATGGCAACTCATAATAATAAAATTGCCCATTATTGGATTCATAATGGAATGATGAATATTAATAGTGAGAAGATGTCAAAATCTCTTGGAAATGTGATTAAGGCAAAAGATGGTATTAATTTATATGGTGCTGACACTATTCGTTTATTATTACTTAATTGCCAATATAGAAATACACTTAATTTTACAGATGATGCTGTTCGCGACACGAATGCTATTTTAGATAAACTTAATAATTGTTATAAACAATTAAATTTAAAACTAGCCCTTGAGGGAGTTAAACTTGAAGGAAAAAGCGATTTAATTAATCCATTTCTTGAATCTATGAGTGATGATATTAATTTACCTAACGCAATTACAAATTTATTAGATATGATTAAACTTGCAAATTCAGAACTTCGTAATAAGGATTGTTCATTAGATAAGTTAAAAGAATATTTTTATGCTTTATCAGGGATGATTTATGTACTTGGACTTCATATTAATGTTAGAATATATACATCAGATGAAATTTCTTTATATAAAGAATATTTAGATTCTAAAAAGAGCAAAGATTTTGTTAAGAGCGACGAATTAAGAAAAGTTCTTATTGAAAAGGAAGTTCTTTAAAGTAAGGAGGAGTTATGATTCTTACCTATAGTTGGGATGTAAAAACTATCGATTCACAAATTATCGATTATTTTAATAGCTTATTTAATGGCAATGGTTGGGGCAATTTTATGTTAATTGCTTTGTGTTTAATTTGTTCTGTTATTTTTGGCGGAATTTTAGGTTATCAAAGAGAATCACATGGTCACGCCGCAGGTTTTAGAACACAAATATTAATTAGTTTAGGCAGCTGTGTAATTATGATTTTATCTATATATGGAGCAGGCAGTTTAGAGAATGTACGTGATCCAATGAGATTGGCTGCTGCTGGTGTAACTGGTATAGGTTTCCTAGGTGCTGGTGCTATTGTACAAAATGGAATCAATGTAAAGGGATTAACTACTGCTGCAACAATTTGGATTTGTATGGCTATTGGCATGGCTTGTGGAGCAGGATATATAATTTTATCCTTCTTAGTTACCATTATGTCTTTAATTTGTTTAAGTGTTTTTTCAAAAATTGAAGAACTTGCAAAAAAACACAACGCAAATATTTTATTAGTTGTTGATAGCGAAAATAATACTGTTCCTATTCTGTTAAGTTTGATTGAAAAATATGAATTAGTAATGAGAGACTTAAATACAACTTTAAGTCATTTTGGAGACAAAAAAGTTTTAAGAATTACTTTTAAAGTCTCAAATAAAACTAAAAAACAGATTAATGATTTTGTTGAAGATTTGAAAAATAAAACGGATCCAATAGAGATACACGTTTTATAAAATTGTGTATTTATCATTCGAAATTTTTAAGAAAAAATTTGTTTGCAAATATATCTTGAAAGGAATTTTATGTTTAGTATAATTGGAAGAAACGCAGCAATAGAAAGCCTAAACGCTAATAGAGTAAATTGTCTTTATCTAGTTATTGGATTCAAAGACGAAAGAATCTTAAATTTGGCAAAAGTTAAAAATATTAAAATTAATTATGTTGAAAAAAGCGTATTAGATTCTATGGCACATAAGGGCGTTCACCAGGGGGTTGTCGCTGATGTTAAGCCTTTCAAGACTTATTCTTTAACTGACCTTATTTACTCTAGATCTAATGATAAGAAAAGTGTAATTGTAATGCTTGATGAGCTAAATGATCCGCATAATCTCGGGGCAATATTACGTAGTTGTGATATCTTTGATGTTACTGGAATTGTTTACAAAAAAAGAGGTCAGGTTTCACTTAATGATACTGTTGCAAAAACAAGTGCTGGCGCCATTAATTATGTGAAATGTTGCGAAGTAACTAATCTTTCTCAATCTATTGAAACACTTAAAAAAGCTGGATATTGGGTTGTTGGGCTAGCTGGTGAAGCTACTCAAGATCTAAAATCTATGCCAAATGATGTGCCTTTAGTGGTTGTTATTGGTAGTGAAGGGAATGGTATATCAAGATTAGTTAGAGAGCACTGTGATTTCTTAGTAAAAATTCCAATGTTTGGACATGTTAACTGCTTAAATGCTTCAGTTGCTTGTTCTATAGTTTTGTATCAAATACGTAATAAATAAAAATAATTAGAAAGAGGGAGAATCCATATGGATTTTGATAATCTTTTTAGGAATGCAAAAAAGGGTGATAAAGATGCTCAAAAACATCTTTTAATTTACCTTCAAGAGAACAGTAAAGCTCTTGTTTATCATTTTCGTTATGTTGCTAGTTTATACGGGATTAGTTATATAGATTTATGTGATCTATCAGTTGAGTGTTTTTTAATTCTTCTAAATCATTATGATACAAAATATAGAGGGGGAAACATCGTGAATTTTTTTAAGTATATTTATTTACAGCTTATTAAATCTGAAATAAGAAAAGCAAAATACACTAAATACATCAAATATCGTGAAAGTTTAGGTAGAACTCATGATCTTTATGAGACAGATTACGAGCCTGCTGTTATTAGCGACGAAAGTGTTACAGAAAATCTTCATTCTAAAGAATTATGTGATTTGATTCTTGAAAACAAATGTTTTGGATTTACGGAATTTGAAAAAATTGTTTTTGAAAGATTTGTTTCTGGGAACAGTTTATGTAAAATAAGTAAAGATTTAAATGTAGATTATTATGTAGTTTATTCCGCTTATAGAAGCTCTATAAATAAGTCAAAAAAAGGGCTAAAAGAAAAGTATCCTGATTTGTATGATTTCTTTAAAGACACAAGAGACAAATAGAAATCAAAAATTAATGATTGAATTCTTGCATTATTTGATATAATATTTACAATAGTATAGAAGGATAGGATGAATATGAGGAAAAAAGTTATTTTGATTTGCTCTGAATGTTTAAGCCGAAACTATACTACTACTAGAAAAGTTGAAGGCACAACCGAAAGATTAGAATTACGTAAGTTTTGTCCTCATTGTGGAAAATATACTATCCACAAAGAAAGTAAGTAAGGTGTATTATGAGCAAGATTACAAACTATTTTAAAGGTGTTACTAGAGAAGCACGTCGTGTTAAATGGCCTACTAAGAGTAATTTCTTACCAGCTATTAGTGTTGTTTTAGTTATTACAATTTTTGCAGCAATATTCCTTTCTATAGAGGATCTTGCTAGTGCTACTATTATTAATCAATTACGTTCAGCTTTTGAAGGTTTAAGAGGTTAGTTATGGCAGATTCAAAGATTGAAAAGCAATGGTATATTGCAACAACCTATAGTTCACATGAACAAAAAGTTGCTGAAAATATTCGCCGTAGAGTTGAGTCAATGGGCTTACAAGGCCAAGTTTTTAGAATTGTTGTTGCTGAGGAACAAATTCCTGTTTTAAACAAGGATGGAACTCAAGCAATGGTTACAAAAGATGGTATTTCAACTCCAAAAATTAAGATTAAGAATTTATATCCAGGTTACATTTTCGTAGAAATGATTATGACTGATGATAGTTGGTTCATGGTCAGAAATACTCCAGGTGTTACTGGTATTGCTGGATCAAGTGGTGGTGGTCAAAAACCAACTCCTGTTGAACCAAAAGAAATCGAAACTGTTCTTAAGAGAATGGGCATGGTTGATAATGCAATGTATGATAGATATCATGAAGGTGATTTGGTTAAGATTATTCATGGTACATTTGCTAACGTTGAAGGCAAGATTGTTTCTATCAATAAAGAGACTGGTAGTGTTAAAGTTGATACTATTTTCTTTGGTAGACATACTCCAGTTGATGTTGATTTCAGCGAAATTATTCGTATTTAGTTTTCAAAAACTATAGCAAATCCCACGTGGATTTTATATGTAATGAAAATGCAATAAAAAGTCCTTGTTAAACAGGGGCTTTTTTGGTATTATTTAACGTGCGCGAAAAGCGTAACCATTATAACTATGTTATAAGGGCGTTGTAGAAGAAGTGCGATACTTCGTTAAAATAACTACAACTTACTATAGGAGGAAACAAAAGTGAGTAAAAAAATCGCAAAAGTTGTTAAACTTGAGCTCATGGGTGGTGAAGCTAAACCAGGACCAAAACTTGCAAGTGCAGGTGTTGTTATGCCAAAGTTCTGTACCGAGTTCAATGCAAAGACTGCTGATAGAAGAGGACAAGTAGTTCCTGTTATTATCACAGCTTATGAGGACAAAACATTCTCATTAGAAATTAAGACTTCCCCAGTTACAGGTCTTTTACTAAAAGCCGCTGGAATTGCTAAAGGAAGTGCAAATCCAAAAACTACAATTGCTGGCAAAGTTACCAAAGCACAAATCAAGGAAATTGCTGAATATAAATTACCTGATTTAAATTGTGAAGATATCGAAGCTGCAATGAAGATAGTTGAAGGTAGTGCTCGTAATATGGGCATTAAAGTTGTTGATTAATTAGGAGAATGAAATTATGAAAAAATATGGAAAAAAATATAACAACGTTCTTAAATTAATCGATACAAAAAAAGTTTATTCTGTAGAAGAAGCTTGCGAATTAATTAAGAAAACAAGTGTTACAAAATTTGATAGTAGTGTTGGTGTTTCAATGCATTTAAACATCAATGCAAAAGCTGCTGATCAACAAATCAGAGGCACAGTTATTCTTCCAGCTGGAACTGGTAAAAATGTTAGAGTCGTTGCATTAACTAGTAAAGTTGAAGAAGCTAAGGCTGCTGGTGCTGATTATGCTGGTGGTGAAGAATTATTAAACAAAATTGTTAACGAAAAATGGTTCGATTTTGATGTAATTTGTGCCACTCCTGAAATGATGGGTCATATTGGAAAAGCAGGAAGAGTTTTAGGTCCAAAAGGCTTAATGCCAAACCCAAAGACTGGAACTGTTGGTCCAGATGTTAAGAAAATGGTTAGTGAAGCTAAAGCTGGTAAGGTTGAATATCGTGCTGATAAAGATGGCAACGTCAACTTAGCAGTTGGTAAGGTTTCATTTGATACTAAGAAATTAGTTGAAAACGTCAATACTGTTATTCAACAAATTTTAAAGATTAAACCAGCCAGCATCAAAGGTGCTTATGTTACTTGCTGTGTCATCCATACAACCATGGGTCCATCAGTAAAAGTTGTTTGTGAATAAATTTTAAATAGTTTGATTGGCTTTATATACCTAAGACAATAGCGACTGAAAAGTTTAATTATGCTATCGAGGTAAATTATATAAAAGAATCCTCATGTATATCGAGCCTCAAAATATAAGGAGGTAAAGGAATGAATCAAGAAGTTTTGAAAGAGAAACAAGCCGTGGTTCAAGAAGTTACTGATCTCTACAAAAATAGTAAGGCTATGGTCGTTTGTGAATATCGTGGCTTAACTGTTAAGAATGTCAGTGAACTCCGTAAAACTTTACGTGAAAAGGATGCCCATGCAGGAGTATTTAAGAATTCTTTAGTTTCTAGAGCTGTTGAAAATAAAGATTTCGATGCTTACTTAGGTGGACCAAATGTATTCTTATTTTTTAAGGATTACACAAACGGTTCTTTAAAATCCGTTGCTAAATTTAGCAGAGATCACGAAAAGTTAGTAATCAAGGGCGGAATTGTTGATGGAAAAGTTCAAGATAGTAAATATATTTTAGCTATCGCAAAGTTACCATCAAGAGAAGGCTTACTCTCAATGTTAGCAAGTGCATTACAAGGTTCTATAAGAAATTTTGCTTATGTACTTAGTGAAGTTGCCGGTAGTAAGAAGTAGTTAAAAATTGCTTAAATTTTAGAAAAAATTAGATATTGGAGGAAAAAAATATGGCAAAATTAACAAATGAAGAAATTATTGCTTCAGTTAAAGAGATGTCTGTTGTTGAATTAAATGAATTAGTTAAGGCTATTGAGAAGGAATTCGGAGTTTCTGCTGCTGCTCCAGTTGCTGCTGCTCCAGCCGAAGATGAAGGTGCTAAAAAAGGACCAAGCGAAGTTAGCTTAATCTTAACAAAATGTGGTATGAACAAGGTTGCTTGTATTAAAGCAGTCCAAGCTATCACAGGTTTAGGTTTAATGGATGCTAAGAAATTAGTCGATGGTGCACCAGCTCCTATTAAGGAACATATTTCACCAGTCGAAGCCGAAGAACACAAGAAAGCTCTTGTTGCTGCTGGCGCTGAAGTTGAAATTAAATAGTTAATTAAATAAGTGAAACCTGCCCATACTTTTGTATTGGGGCAGGTTTTTGCCTATTTAAAGGGAGTATAATGAGTCATTATTTTATAGAAGATCCAAGCATTAAAAATCATGAATTCCATATCAAATATAGGATAAATGATGTTGATTTTGATCTTTTAAGCAATAATGGAGTTTTCTCAAAATCTTCCATTGATAAAGGAACATATTTCTTTTTACAAGAACTTGTTAAATTACCTTTATCAAATAAAGTTTTAGACCTAGGCTGTGGATACGGAGTGGTTGGTTTGACACTTAAGGTTTTGTTTCCTAAGTTAGACATGACTATGGTTGATATAAATCCTAGTTGTTTAAACTTAGTGAGATTGAATGTTACTAAGTACGGAATTGAAGCTAAAATTATAGAATCAAACTCTTATTCAAATCTCTTAGATCATTATGATTATGTATTATTAAATCCACCTATTAGTTGTGGAAAAGAGATAATTTATAACATGTATCGTGAGACATATGTTCATCTTAATGATAATGGTCACTTCTTAATTGTAATTCGTAAAGATAAAGGTGCTTTATCTCATAAAAAATATTTAGAAACGTTATTTAATAAAGTTTCTATATTAAATAAGATAAAGGATATTTAATTATTGAATCAATTAAGTAATATTTGAAAATTGAAGGAGTCCAAAAATGAAATCTTATAAAGATTATCCAAAAATTAATAACGATCGTATTAATTTCTCTAAGATTAGTGGTAAATTACCTTTACCTTATCTTGTTGAAATTCAAACTGAATCTTATGCAAACTTTATTAAAGAGGGAATTGATATTGCATTAAAAGATGTTTTCCCTATTACTAGTTTTGCAGAAACATTATCAATCGATTATGTTTCCCATCATCTCGAACAACCAAAATATGATTTTAATGAATGTAAGAAAAGAGATTTAACTTACAGTGCTCCATTAAAAGCAGTTTTACGTTTGCATGATTTACAATCCGGAGAAGTAAAAGAATCCGAAATATTCATGGGTGATTTACCTTTAATGACTGAAAGTGGTACTTTTATTATCAATGGTGCTGAAAGAGTTATTGTTAGTCAAATTGTCAGATCTCCAGGTGCTTATTTATCAAAAACAATTGATTTAAAATCTGGTCAATATGTTTATAATGCCGATTTAATCCCAACTCGTGGGACATGGCTCCAATTCGAAAGCGATATGAAGAACATGTTATGGGTTCGTATTGATAGACAAAGAAAAATGCCTGCTACAATCATTTTAAAAGCTTTAGGTATTGATTCTGAAAAAGAAATTTTAGACTTATTTGATGATAGAGAATCTTTAAAACTCACTCTTGAAAAAGATGCTACAAATAAAAAGAGCATTGATGCTTTAAGAGAAATTTTCAAGAAATCTAAACCTGGTGAACCTTGTACTGATGAAGGTGTTCACACATTCTTAAAACAAAAATTCTTTGATGATAAAAGATATGATTTAGGAATTGCTGGAAGATTTAAATTTGCTAAGAAATTAGGAATTTATAATCGTTTACCTGGTAGAATTCTTGCTGAAAATTTAATTGATTCAAATGGAGAATTAAAATATAAAACTGGTACTTTATTAACCAAAGAAATGGTTGAAGAACTTCAAAATGAAGAATTCTTTGAAAAAGGTGCTCATACTAGAAAACTAAAAATAAATGAAAAACTTGATACTAATGGTCTTGTTAATATTGTAAGAGTTTATTCAACTACTAAAAAAGATGTAATTTCTACAATTGTTGGAACTGATCTTAATTTACAACTTGCTCGTGTCACTGTTAGTGATATGGTCGCTATTTTTAGTTATTTTATGAATTTAATGGATGGTTTTGGAAGTGTTGATGATATTGATCACTTATCAAATAGACGTATCCGTTGTGTTGGTGAATTATTACAAACTCAATTTAGATATGGCTTAACAAAGATGGCAAAAAATGTTCAACAAAAGATGTCAATTACTACTGGAGTTGATACTAAAGATTTAACTCCACAAAATCTTGTTAACATTCGTCCACTTGTAAGTAGTATTCGTGAATTCTTTGCAAGTTCACAACTTTCACAATTTATGGATCAAACTAATCCACTCGCTGAACTCGCTAATAAACGTAGAATTAGTGCTTTAGGAAGTGGCGGTTTAACTCGTGATAGAGCTTCCATGGAAGTTAGAGATGTTCACTTTACTCACTATGGTAGAATTTGTCCTATTGAAACTCCTGAAGGACAAAATATTGGTTTAATTAATAACCTTGCTACTTATGCAAAAATTAATAAATATGGATTTATTGAAACTCCATATCGTAAAGTTGATTCTAAAACTGGAAAAATTTTGGAAGATGCCGAATATTTTAATGCTGATGAAGAAACAAACCACGTTATTGCTCAAGCAACACGTGATGATATTGAAGATGGATATTTAAATGGTGAAAAGGTTGTTTCTCGTTTTAATGGAAAGAACATTCTAGCTGATAGAGAGACAGTAGAATACATTGATGAATCACCAATGCAAATTGTTTCTGTTGCTGCTGCTTGTATTCCATTCCTTGAAAACGATGATAACACTCGTGCTTTGATGGGTGCTAACATGCAACGTCAAGCTTTACCTTTATTAAGACCACATGCTCCATTTGTTGGAACAGGTCTTGAACATTCTATTGCTCATGATTGTGGACTTGCAATTATTGCAGTCAATGATGGCACTTGTACTTATATGGATGCCAAAAAGATTAAAGTAATGGAAAAAGAAGGCGAAAGAACTTATAACCTTATTAAATTTGAAGGTAGTAACCAAGGAACTTGTATTAATCAAACTCCAATTGTTCATAAAGGAGATAAGATTAAGAAAGGTGAAATTATCGCTGATGGTCCAAGTATGGAAAATGGTGATTTAGCACTTGGTCAAAACGTTACCATTGCCTTTATGACATGGGAAGGTTACAACTACGAAGATGCTGTTATTATGTCAGATAGATTAGTTAAAGATGATGTTTATACAACAATTCATATCGAATCATATGAACTTGAATGCCGTGAAACTAAAAACGGTGAAGAATTAATTACTGCTGATGTACCAAATATTGGTTTACAAGCAAAATCCCATCTTGATAGTAGAGGTATTGCAAATATTGGTACTGATGTTAAAGAGGGAGATATTCTTGTTGGAAAAGTCACTCCACGTGGCTCAACTGAACCTTCTCCAGATCAAAAATTACTTGATGCTATCTTTGGTGATAAATCAAAAGATGGTAAAGACACTTCTTTACGTGTTCCACATGGTGGAGCAGGAACTGTTTTGGATGTTAAAGTTTTCTCTCGTGAACAAGGTGATGAATTATCTCCAGGCGTAAAGATTAAAGTTAGAGTTTATGTTGTTCAAAAACGTAAAATCAGTGAAGGTGATAAGATGTCAGGAAGACACGGTAATAAAGGTGTTATTTCTAAGATTTTACCAGCAGCTGATATGCCATTCTTACCAGATGGAACCCCAGTTGATATTATGTTAAATCCTCAAGGTGTTCCTTCACGTATGAATATCGGACAAGTCCTTGAAGTCCATTTAGGTATGGCTTGTAAGAAACTTGGTCTTAAGATTGCAACTCCAGTTTTCGATGGTATCTCAAACGAAGAAATCAACGAAATGATGAAGGATGCAAAATCTCCAAAAGATGGTAAATATACTCTTATTGATGGAAGAACCGGTGAAAAGTTTGATAGTCGTATTAACGTTGGTGTTATGTATATGATTAAACTTGTCCACATGGTCGATGATAAGTTACACGCACGTGCTACTGGACCATATTCAACAGTCACTCAACAACCATTAGGTGGTAAAGCACAAAATGGTGGTCAAAGATTTGGTGAAATGGAAGTCTGGGCACTTGAAGCTTATGGTGCTGCTTACACTTTACAAGAAATGATGACTATTAAGTCTGATGATCGTGTTGGTAGAAGAAAAACTTATGAATCCATTATTAAAGGTCAACCATTACCAAAACCATCAATTCCAGAAGCTTTCAAAGTCTTTACAAAAGAATTAATGGGCTTGGCTATGAATGTTGAATTAAGAGATAAAGAAGGTAAGTTAATCGATATGGATTTACTTGCTAGACAAACTCAAAAAGAAGAACAACGTTCAATGCGTAGTGTTCGTAACATCGGAAGCAGCGGAGAAGAAGCGATGAGTGCTGAAGAATCAATTAAATTTGAAGAGCATCTTAACGAAGTTTCTCACGAAGTTGATAGCAAAGATGAAAACGATTCACAAGTTACCAATGAAGATGTTCATGATTTATTAAATTAGGAGGAAGAAGATATGTTTGATGTAAATAATTTAGCTAGTATTAAAGTTGGTCTTGCTTCTCCAGATAAAATTAGAGAATGGTCTCATGGTGAAGTCACAAAACCAGAGACAATTAACTATCGTAGTCAAAAACCAGAAATGGATGGTTTATTCTGTGAAAGAATATTTGGACCTAGTAAAGATTACGAATGTCATTGTGGAAAATATAAGAAAATTAGATATGCTGGTGTCGTTTGTGAAAAATGTGGTGTTGAAGTTATCTCTAAAGAAGTTCGTAGAGAAAGAATGGGCAACATTGAACTTGCCTCACCATGTTCACATATTTGGTATTTAAAAGGTATTCCTTCTAGAATGGCTCTTACACTTGATGTATCACCAAAAGATTTAGAGGAAGTTGTTAATTTCTCTGCTCACTTTTGTCTTAATCCAGGAACAAGTAAGATTTTATTCTATAAGCAATATTTAGATGACCGTCAAGGTAGAGAAGTATTTACTGCTGTTGTAAAAGAAATCGAATCAACATTAGATGTTTCAAGTTTTGATTACAGCCAAGCACAAAATATTTTAGGAAACCTTGAAAATTTCCAAAATCCATTTGATTTCTATGGTGTTGCTGCTTTTATTAGTGCTCATAATGGAAGTGAATTTGGAGAGGGTGCTGCTTGTGTAAAAAGATTATTACATGAAGTAGATCTAAATAAAGAATTTGATACAATTTCAAAAGAAATTAAAGATGCTTCTGGTCAAAAGTTAACAAAATTAACTAAAAGACTTGAAGTTTTAGATGCATTTATTAAGTCTGGAAATAAGCCAGAATGGATGATTTTAGATACCATTCCAGTTATTCCACCAGATTTAAGACCAATGTTACAACTCGATGGTGGTAGATTTGCTACTTCCGATTTAAACGACTTATATCGTAGAGTTTTAACACGTAACAATCGTTTAAAGAGATTAATTGAAGTTAATGCTCCAAACGTTATTTTAATTAACGAAAAGAGAATGTTGCAAGAAGCAGTTGATGCTTTAATCGATAATGGCAGAAGAAATGGAAAACCTGTTACTGGTGCTGCTGGAAGACCTTTGAAGTCTTTAAGTGGTGGATTAAAAGGTAAACAAGGAAGATTTAGACAAAACTTATTAGGAAAACGTGTTGATTATAGTGGTCGTAGTGTTATTGCTGTTGGACCATCACTCAAATGTATCAATGTGGAATCCCAAGAGAAATGGCTATTAATTTATTAAGACCATTTATTGCTGCAATCTTAATTAAAGAAGGAAAATGTACCCTTCATAAACAAGCTGATAAGAAGATTGATGATAAAGATAACGATGTCTATGATGTTGTTGAAAAGATTATTTCTTACCATCCAGTCTTACTTAACCGTGCACCAACATTACACAGATTAGGTATTCAAGCTTTCCAACCTGTACTTGTTGATGGACGAGCAATTAGATTACATCCACTTGTTTGTACAGGATTCAACGCTGATTTCGATGGCGATCAAATGGCAGTCCATGTTCCTATTTCTAAAGCTGCTCAACAAGAAGCATTAGATTTAATGTTAGCAAGTAATAACATTCTTGCTCCAAAAGATGGAAAACCAATTGTTACTCCTTCACAAGATATTTTAATCGGTAATTATTATCTTACTATTGAAGAAACTAAGAATGATTTCTTAGAAACTAGCAAGAAATTTAAAGCTGCTGGTGATGAAGAAGAAGCTGAAAGATATGTTGCTTATTCCAAGATGGAAGGCAAAGTATTTAAAGACATTAACGAAGTTTATAAAGCTTATGATTTAAAGAAGATTCATCTTCATACACGTATTGCTCTTCCAGGAAGAGTTATGAAGAAGACTGGATTTAGCGAAGCAATGAAGAATGGTTATCTTATTACTACTGTTGGTAAGATGATTTTCAACCTCATTTTCCCAGCTGATTTCCCATATTTAAATACCACAAGCAAAGAAAACTTAAAAGAAAATCAAGAGAGATTCTTTGTAAAGCCAGGTACTGATATTCCTGCATATATTGCTGGTTTACCATTAAATTCACCTACAAAGAAGAAAGATATTACTAACATTATTGATGAAGTATTCCATCGTTATGGAACTAGTAAAACTAGTGCTATTATCGATAAATTAAAAGATAATGGCTTCAGATTCTCTACTGTTAGTGGTTTAACTATTGCTATTAGTGATATTGAAATTCTTGGTACAAAGAAAGAAGATATTGAAGAAAGTGACGCCGCAGTCGATAAGATTGAAGCCTTATATAAGAGAGGTTTCTTAACTGATAACGAACGTCATAAGAAAGTTGTTGATATTTGGACAGCTTGTACTAATAAAGTTTCTGATTCTGTTGCTGAAAAGCTTTCAAAAGATACTAAAAATCCATTATTCATTATGTCAGATAGTGGTGCTAGAGGAAGTAAGTCAAACTTCACCCAATTAATGGGAATGAGAGGACTTATGGGTTCTACCTCTGGTGAAACAATTGAAATTCCTGTTAAATCTTGTTTCCGTGAAGGTTTAAACGTTGCAGAGTTCTTTACTGGTACTCACGGTGCTCGTAAAGGTGGTGCTGATACCGCTTTAAAGACAGCTGACTCAGGATATTTAACTCGTAGACTTGTTGATGTTTCTCAAGATGTTGTTGTTAGAGAAGTCGATTGTCATAGTGATCATGGTAGTTATGTTACAGATATTATTGATACTGCACAAAATACTGTCATCGTTCCACTATATGATCGTTTGGTTGGTAGATTTACTTGTCACGACGTAATTGATCCAAATACTGGAGAAGTTATTGTTGCTGCCAATACATTAATGGATGAAGTAACTGCAAAGCAAATTGTTGATGCAGGTATTACAAAAGTTGAGATTCGTTCCTTATTTGGTTGTCAAACTAAAGATGGTGTTTGTGTACACTGTTATGGACGTAACCTTGCTACTGGTAAATTAGTTGAAGTTGGACAAGCTGTTGGTATTATGGCTGCTCAATCAATTGGTGAACCAGGTACCCAATTAACAATGAGAACATTCCACTCAGGTGGTGTTGCCGGAGGAGATATTACTCAAGGTTTACCAAGAGTTCAAGAGCTTTTCGAAGCTAGAAATCCAAAAGGTGAAGCTACAATCAGTGAAATTAGCGGAACCATTACAAATATTGAAGAAAAGAATGGTGTCTACACTGTAACTGTTAAGAACGAATTAGAAGAAAAAGAATATGTTACTAACTTCGGTGCTCGTTTAAGAGTTACAAAAGGTGATGTAATTAAAAATGGTGGTAAGATTACTGAAGGTGCAATTTCTCCAAAGAAATTACTCGAAGTCAGCGATGTTGCAACTGTTCAACGTTATATTATTAAAGAAGTTCAAAAGGTTTATCGTAGCCAAGGTATTGGAATTAGCGATAAGCATATTGAAGTTATCATTCGTCAAATGTTACGTAAAGTAGTTGTTGTTGATAAAGGTGATACTAACTTAATTCCTGGTATTAGAGTCAGTTTAATTAATTTCACTGATTCTAATAAACAAACTTTGTTAGAAGGAAAACACCCAGCTGTTGCTCAACCAATTATTTTAGGTATTACAAAAGCTGCTCTTGAAACTGATTCATTCTTAAGTGCTGCATCATTCCAAGAAACAACTCGTGTCTTAACTGATGCTGCTATTAAAGGCAAAATCGATACATTACATGGTTTAAAAGAGAACGTTATGACTGGAAAACTTATTCCTGCAGGAAATGGATTAAAGTCTCCTGAAGAAGAAAGAGCTATTCTTAACGACTTCGATGTATTGAAAACTATGGAAAAAGTTAAGAAACAATATATTGGTGTCCATGATAGTGAACACTCACTTGATGAAGAAGATGAGATGTATTCAGCTGAAGAATCATTACCAACTGAAGATCCTATTAACAACAATATTGTTAAATAGTTAACAATTAAGTGCCCATTAATTTGGGCACTTTTTATTTGTCAAAAAACATATGCAAATCCCACTTAGATTTATAATTGATGTGGGAATTGATATGGATTTTAAATAAAATATATCAATAATAAAAGTTGGTTTAAAAACTATATAAAGATATAATTAATTGTGATATATTAAATAAGATATGAATAAGGTTCCGAAGTGTTTTAAATATATAAATATTGTTGTTCCTTTATTGTCATTTATTATAGAGGCATTATTTTGCTATTTTAAAGGTATTGGATACTTAATGGTTTTTGATTATACTGCTTTAATACTCTTATTAATTGGGATGCTACTTTCAGTTTTTACTGAAAAACATATTGTTATTTGTATAATTAAAGATGTTATTTTATGTACAATATTAGTTCCTACTTCTTTTTGGAGTATAACTAATTCCTTTGGTGAAACTTTTATTTTAGGAATATTTGCTATAATAGTAACTGTCATTTGTTTTATTCTTTCATTTATTGAAATTTGGAAATATAAAGAGATTTATAATCATGAAAACAATTAAAAAAGATGGGCAAAATAAAACACCATATATCGAGGCTTATTTAAAGTATTTACATGAGAAAAATACTGCTTTTGACGTTCCTGGGCATCACCAAGGTAAAATTAAAACGGACTTGGACCGTATTTTTGGTCATAAATTATATGCGAGTGATGTAAATGCTCCTCGAGGAATGGATAATTTAGCACATCCAAAAGGTGCTATTAAAGAAGCAGAAGAATTATGGGCTAAAGCTTGTGGAGCTAAAGAAGCAAAATTCTTAGTTAATGGATCAACTAGTGGAAACCTAATAATGTTAATGTCCACTTTAAGCGATAAAGATAAAATTATATTACCAAGAAATGTTCATAAATCAGTTATTAGTGGTTTAATTTTAAGTGGTGCTATTCCAATATTTGTTATGCCTGAAATGGATACAAATACTGAAATTGTTATGCAACCAAGTTTTGATACATGGAAAAAAGCAATTGATGATAATCCTGATGCAAAAGCTATATTTGTTATAAATCCAACTTATTTTGGTGCTACAACAAATCTTAAAAAACTTGTTAATTATGCCCATAAACATGGTGTTATTGTACTTGTTGATGAAGCTCATGGAAGTCATTTTTATTTTAGTAAACACCTTCCATGTTCTGCAATGGAAGCTGGAGCAGATATGGCAACTTTATCAATTCATAAAACTGGCGGAAGTTTGACCCAATCTTCTGTTTTATTAATTAATACTGATGCAGTTAGTGAATATGATATTCAAAAAACTTGTAATATTATTACTACAACTTCTCCATCAAGTATACTTCTTGCAAGTTTAGATGCTGCAAGAAAATACCTCGTTTTTAAGGGTAGTGGAAGATTAATTCATGCTAAACAATATGCTAAAGATTGTATTGATAGAGTGAACAAAATAAAAGGTTTTAAAGCACATGGAAAAGATTATTTTGTAAAAGTTGGTGCTTATAATTATGACGAGACGAAAGTAGTTATTGAAACTGATAAATTATCCTTAACTGGTTTTGAAGTGTATAAATTGCTTAAAGATAAATATAGAGTGCAAGTTGAATTAGCTGAAACTTATGTTTTGTTATTACTTTTTACTATTGGTAGTGAAGCAAAAGATGTTGATATTATTGTAAAAGCTTTAACTAAAATTGGTGAAAAATATTATGATCCAAATATTACATATCCAGATCATCATTATCTAAAAGAATTTGCTCCGATGAAGATGAGACCTCGTGATGCATATAATAGCGATTTAAAAGTAGTTCATTTAAATAAAGCATTAAATAGAGTTTCTAAAGAAGCAATAATGATTTATCCTCCAGGAATCCCAGTTATTATACCAGGAGAAGTATTTACAAAAGAAGTTATTGAACAATTATATTATTATAAGAAAATACATGCTCAAATCCTTAGCGATTATGAAGCAAGTATGCTTGTTTCTACTGTTTTAGAAGAAAACGATAGAAAACCAAAGAAAAAGAAGATTGAGTTGCCTATAAATAAATAACTTAAGGTTGAAAAAACTTGTCAGTTAATATAATATTAATAGGCAACATTATGGCGGAATTGGGGAAGAGGTTAACCTTCGTGGCTGTGAACCACGCATTCGCCAGTTCGATCCTGGCATTCCGCCCCATTAAAAATTTAAAGTGATACTTAAAGTATCACTTTTCTTTTTTAATTAAATCTTTATCGTCATAATTGAAATAATATCGGTTTTATGGTATTTTTAAATATAGTTTGTGAGGACATATTATGGATAAATATAAAATTATTGAAGTAAAACAAAGTGTTTTTAAAAACAATAATGAAAGAGCTGATAATTTAAGGAAAGAATTAAAAGAAAAGAAAGTATTTTTACTCAATTTAATGTCTTCTCCAGGTAGTGGAAAAACTACAACTTTGGTCCGTACTATTAATGCCTTAAAAGATAAAATAAAAATTGCTATTATGGAAGCTGATATTGATGGGCAATGCGATGCTGATACAATTTTAAATAAAACAGGGGTTAAAGTTATTCAACTTCATACAGGTGGAATGTGCCATTTAGATGCAGAAATGACTAGATCAGGTGTTGAAAATCTTGGTATTGATGGTTTTGATTTAGTTGTTTTAGAAAATATTGGAAATTTAGTTTGCCCAGCTGAGTTTGATACTGGGGCAAGTGAAAATGTAATGATTTTATCAGTTCCTGAAGGAGATGATAAGCCATTAAAATATCCTCTTATGTTTGAAGTTTGTGATGTTGTTTTAATTAATAAAATTGATACATTAAGTGTTTTTGATTTTAATATTGAAGAATGCACGAATCGTATTCATAAATTAAATCCAAAAGCAAAGGTTATTCCTTTCAGTGCAAAAACTGGTGAAGGAATGGATGCTTGGTTTGAATATTTATTGAATCAAGTTAAAGATTGGAAAAAGTAGTTATGAGAAATAAAAAATTAATTTCTCGTATTGTTTTAAGTGCTTTTTTTGTTGCTTTAGGTGTAGTTTTGCCTATGGCATTTCATATGATTCCAAAGGCTGGAAGTATATTTTTACCAATGCATATTCCAACTTTTTTAGGTGGATTATGTTGTGGTCCTTTATTTGGAGCATTAATTGGAATATTAAGTTGTACAATTTCTTGTCTTGCAACTGGTATGCCACCAGTCGCAATATATCCTGCAATGGTTGTTGAATTATGTTTTTATGGATTTTTTAGTGGATTATTTATACGTATTTTTAAAACTAAAAATAAATATATTAATGTTTATTTAACCTTAATAATTTCTATGTTAATTGGAAGAAGTATAAATGGCTTAATTAATGGGCTAATTTTAAGAACTGCTAATTATTCTATGTTAGTTTGGTTAACAGCTTCTTTTGTTACTTCCTTGCCTGGAATTGTTATTCAACTAATTTTGATTCCTACATTGTTTTTAACCTTAGAAAAAAGTCATGTTTTAGATATAAGTAATGAAAATGCTTTTGGGTTCTTTAATAAGAAGAGAGTTAAAAAAGAATCAACAATTTACTTTAATTCTTTAGCAAAAGATTGGGATAAATATGAAAATATTACTGAAAAAGAAATAGAAGATTTATTGGGCGTTACAAACTTACAAAAAAATGAAAAAGTACTTGATTTAGCGTGTGGAACTGGAATTCTTGAACCATATTTAATTAAAAAAGGAGCAAATATTGTTGGAATTGATATTTCTAATGAAATGATAAATATAGCAAAACAAAAATATCCTAATGTTATATATACTTGTCAAGATTTTTATGATTTTGAGGACAAAGATTTTGATAAAATTATAATTTTCAATGCTTATCCTCATTTTATTAATCGTGATTTATTTGCTTTAAAAGCCAGTGAATGTCTTAAAGATAATGGGGAACTATTTATTATTCATAATGAATGTAAAGAGATAATTAATTCGTATCATGTTAATAGTGCTAAAAATGTTAGTAGAGAATTATTAAGTCCAGATGAGGAAGCAATATACTTAAAAAGATATTTCGATATAAACGAAACTAAAGATGATAAGAATTATTTAATTGTATGTACAAAAAAACATGGCTAAATGCCATGTTTTTCTATAAGGATTGTTTTATTATTAAAGTTCTTTAACCCAAAGTCCATGTAAATTACAATATTCATAAACTTTTAATGGTTTTTCATCTTTAGCAATTGCAAAATCTACAATTGGTTTTTCATTTGCATGTAAATCTACACGCTTATATCCTTTATCGGTAACTAAAATAACAAATTGAATATGATGCTCTTCAAGCATTGGATGTAAAACTGATCCAATTTCAACATGAACACTTTCTTCTCTAATTGTTACTACAGGAACATGCTTTTCTAAAGCAGCATCAGTAGAATTTGCTTTTAGTTGAACCATTGGTTCACCACAACAAATAGTTGGGCAACACATTTTAGTATAAAGTTCAATTATCTTTCCACATTTATTACATTTAAATAACATTACATCGTTCATAAGAATTCCTCCTAACTATATTATAGCAATTTTTATTAAATTTACAAAAAATATGCTTTAGATTTTTTTATAAATAGATATTTATAAATAGTGTGATTGTTGCTAAAATAATATAGATAGAAGTTATACATATAATTGAAGGGAGAGACGATATGTCTGAAGAAAGCGATATGCTAAGTGGGGTTCTCTTTAACCCAAAAAAAGAGGAACTCGTTGTTTTATATAAACAAAACAAACAATTTCAGGAAGAATTTAATCAAACAAGTTATAGACACCTTAAAAGAAGAAAGCAAATTTTACATCAAATGTTTGCTTTTGCAGGTGAAAACATTTATATTGAGCCCCCTTTTTATTGTGAATATGGTACAAATATTAAAATTGGAGATAATTTTTTTGCTAGTTATGATTGTATATTCTTGGATTTTGCAAAAATTAATATTGGCAATAATGTTGTATTTGGCCCCAGAGTTAATTTACTTTGTGTAGATTGTCCTACAGAGATTAATAGTAGAGCAAAAAACTTAAGATATAGTCATGATATAAATATTGAAGATGACGTATATTTAGGAGCAAATGTTCTTGTTAAGCCAGGAATTACCATTCATAAAAATGTAATTGTTGGCTGTGGGAGTGTCGTCACCCACGATTTAGAATCTAACGCTGTTTATGGAGGTAATCCTGCTAAAAAACTTAGAAATATTAATGAAGAAGAAATGAAAAAATGGCGAAAAGAAGCTGATTGTTATTATAAAAGGAAGTAGAGGAGAGGTTATGTATACAAAAAGATTAGTTACTAAAGATACTTATTATGTTGGTGGAAGTGATAGAAGGTTAGCTTTATTTGAAAACATTTATCCTTTAACAAATGGCGTTAGTTATAATTCTTATTTAATTATGGATAAGGAAACATGTTTAATGGATACAGTTGATATGTCAATCTTAGATACTTTTTTACAAAAGATTAAAGATGTTCTTGATGGAAGAGATTTAGATTATCTTGTTATTAACCACATGGAACCAGATCATAGTGCAACAGTTGATAACATTTTGAAATTATATAAGAATGTTAAAATCGTTACTAATTTTAAAGTTCTTACAATGTTAAAAAACTACTTTGAAGATATTGATGAATCAAGAATTAAAGTAATAAAAGAAGGCGATAAATTAGAACTTGGAGAACACATCCTAACATTTATTGATGCTCCAATGGTTCATTGGCCAGAAGTTATGATGACTTACGATACAACTACAAAAACACTATTTAGTGCGGATGCATTTGGCACATTTGGTGCTTTAAGTGGCAATTTATTTGCTCATGAAATGAATTTCGATCATGATTATTTAGATGAAGCACGTCGTTATTATTGTAATATTGTTGGAAAATATGGCACACAAGTTCAAGCAGTTTTAAAGAAAGCTGGAACAATAGAAATTGATACGATTGCTCCATTACATGGACCTATTTGGAGACAAGATTTATCATATTTAATTAATTTATATGATAAATGGAGTTCATATGAAGCAGAAACAAAAGGCGTATTAATTGTTTATGGTTCAATTTATGGGCATACTGAAAAGGTTGCAAACATGATTGCTGATGAATTATCTTTAGAAGGTATTAGAGACATTCATATGTATGATGCTTCCAAAACAGATAAATCTTATTTAGTTGCTGAAGCTTTTAAATATTCACATTTAGTTATTTGTTCTTCTACATATAATATGGGTATATTTACACCAATGGAAGAATTCTTATTAGATCTTAAATACCATAATTTAAGTAATAGAACTGTTGCTATTTTTCAAAATGGTAGTTGGGCTCCAAATAGCGATAAACTAATTCGTGAAATATTCTTAAGTATGAAGAATATTAAAATAATTAACGAACCATTTACTATTAAATCAAATATTAAAGAAGCACAAATTCCTGAATTAAACAAAATATGTGCGGAAATTGCTAAGGATTTTCCAAAACTTGAAACAAAATCTAACGCATTATTTAATATCCAATATGGTTTATATGTTTTAACTACTAAAGATGGCGATAAAGATAATGGATGTATTGTAAATACAGTTAGCCAGGTATGTACTGATAAAGTCTTGGTTGCTGTTAATAAAGCGAATTATACGGCTGATTTATTTATGAAGAACAAGATAGCAAATGTAAGTATTTTAACAACACATACTCCATTTTCAGTATTTAAAAATTTCGGATATCAAAGTGGAAAGACTGTGGATAAATTTGCTACTTTTAAGTATAAGGCTCGTTCGAAAAACGGATTATTTTATATAAGTAAATTTACTAATGGTTATTTGTCATTAAAATGTGTTCAAGTTTTTGATTTAGGTAGTCATTATGGTTTCTTATGTGAAGTAACTGAGAATAAACAAATTTCTTTCGAAGAAAGTTTAACTTATTCTTATTATATGAATAATATAAAACCAAAACCAGCTCGTGAAGTTGCTCAAAAGAAAGGTTGGATTTGTAAGATTTGTGGATATTTCTATGAGGGCGAAAATTTACCAAAAGATTTTATATGCCCAATTTGTAAACATCCAGCAAGTGATTTTATAAAGGTGGGATTTTAATATGGAAAAAGAAAAATTATCGTTTAGTGAATATCAAAAAGAAGCTTTTGATTTAATTTCACCAGAAGGAAAAAAAGACATGGTTTTGAATGGTGTTTTAGGTTTATCTGGTGAGTCTGGAGAATGTTCAGATATTGTTAAAAAGAATCGTTTTCAAGGACACGAATTAGATAAAGATCATTTAAAAGATGAACTTGGAGATGTCTTATGGTACATTGCTGAAACATGTAGTGGTTTAGGAATTACCCTTGAAGAATGCGCTCAATTTAATCTTGATAAACTTCATAAACGTTATCCAAAAGGTTTTGAAGCTAATAAATCTATACATCGTAAAGAGTACGAGAAAGAAGGTAAATAATGAGTGAAATTTTCGATGTCGTTGTTATTGGAGGAGGAGTAATAGGCTGTTCTATTGCCCGTTATCTTTCTCGTTTTAAAGGCAACTTTATGTTACTTGAAAAGCATAATGATGTAGGCGAAGAAACTAGTAATGCAAATAGTGCAATTGTGCACAGTGGTTATGATCCATTACCTGGAACTAATAAAGCAAAATTTAATGTTTTAGGAAATAAAATGATGCCACAAGTTTGTGATGAATTAGATGTACCATTTAAGAAAATTGGTAGTTTAACAATTGCGTTTTCTAATGAAGATATGGAAACATTAAAATCTTTACTTGAAAGAGCAAAAATAAATGGAGTTAAAGCAGAATTATTATCAAAAGAAGAATTAATAAAAATTGAACCAAATGTAAATAAGAATGCTTTTGGTGCTTTATTATGTCCTGATGCTGGGATTATTTCTCCCTTTAATTTAACTGTTTCCTTTATGGAAAATGCTATGGATAATGGATTTAAATTATCTTTAAATACTTGTGTAAACGGAATTAAAAAAGAGGATGGTCTTTATGTTATAAATACTGATAATGGAGTATTTAAAACAAAAGCATTAATTAATGCAAGTGGCGTTTATAGTGATGTTATAACTAGTTATTTAGAGAAACCATCTTTTAAAATTAACCCAACAAAAGGTGAATATATAATTTTAGATCACTATAGTAGTAATTTAGTAAAACACACTTTGTTTACTTGTCCAACTAAGGTGGGGAAAGGAGTTCTTGTAACACCAACAACATCATATAATTATTTGATTGGTCCTAGTGCAACTTTAACGGAAAGAGATGATTGTTCTACTGATAGCGAAACCTATGCTTTCTTAAGAGAAAAAGGTAAACAACTCGTTGAAAATATTCCTTTTAATGAAACAATTCGTGGTTTTGCTGGAGTAAGAGCAAACCCTTCAACAGATGATTTTATTATAGAAGAAAGTAAAAACAATCCTTTATTCTTTTTAGCTTGTGGAATTATGTCACCAGGATTAGCATCATCCCCAGCAATTGGAGAATATATTTCTAATCTTGTAGAGGATAAATTAAAACTAGAAAAGAATAAACAATTTAATCCTACAATTAGAAAACATTTAAGAATTAGTAATATGGGAATGGACAAATATAACGATTTAATTAAAAAAGAGCCAGGATATGGTAGGTTTATTTGTCGTTGTGAAAAAGTAAGTGAGGGTGAAGTCGTTGATGCAATTCATAGAAATTGTGGGGCACATACTATTAAAGGTGTTAAAAAAAGAGTACGTGCAGGATTTGGTAAATGCCAAGGAACTTTCTGCCAACCTGAAGTAATGAAGATTCTTTCAAAAGAATTAAGCGTCCCTTTATCAAAGGTTTGTTATAGCGACTTAGGAACTGAAATTTGTGTAGAGCCATCGAAAGGAGATAAATAATATGGAAAATATTGATTTAGCTATTATTGGTGGAGGAAGTGCGGGTTTAGCTGCTGCTATTTCTGCTTATGATAATGGTGTAAGAAACATTGTTTTATTTGAAAGAGATAAAGAATTAGGTGGTATTTTAAACCAATGTATTCATAACGGATTTGGACTTCATACTTTTAAAGAAGAATTAACTGGTCCTGAATTTGCTTCTAGATTAATTAATGAATTTAACGAAAGAAAAATAGTCGCAAAAATTAATTGCTTAGTTTTGAGCTTGTCCTCTAGTAAAATAATTACTTATTCAAATAGTGTTGATGGCGTAAAACAAGCAAAATGTAAATCAATAATTTTTGCTGCTGGATGTAACGAAAGAACTAGGGGTCAAATTTTAATTCCAGGTAATAGACCAAAAGGTGTTTATACTGCTGGATTAGCACAAAAATATCTCAATGTTGATGGATATTTAGTTGGCAAAAATGTGTATATTTTAGGGAGTGGTGATATTGGTTTAATTATGGCAAGACGTATGACTTTAGAAGGTTGTAAAGTTATAGGTGTTAGTGAATTAATGCCATATTCCAATGGATTAAATAGAAATATAGTACAATGCCTTAATGATTTTAATATTCCATTAAGACTACATAATACTGTTACAAAAATAATTGGAAAAGAAAAACTAGAAGCAATTGAAATTTGTGATGTTGATGATTCTTTAAAACCAATTCCAGGGCATGAGCAATTAATTAAATGTGATTGTTTATTGCTTTCTGTGGGTTTATATCCATTTAATGTTTTATTAAATAATGCTGGATGTAAATCATCTCCAAGGACTAAAGGAGCATTTGTTGATCAAAATGATGAGACATCTATTGATGGTGTATTTAGTTGTGGTAATGTTTTACAAGTTCACGATTTAGTTGATTTCGTAGCAGAAGAGGGGACCTTTGCAGGGAAAAATGCTGCAGAGTATTTAAAAAACCCAGATCGAAATTACATTAAAACTATTAATGTAAACGCAATTGACAATCTTGGTTATGTTTTACCAAACATTATTAGAGTGAATGAACTTTTAAAAAGTGTAACTTTTTCTTTTAGAGTAAGGAAACCATTAAAGAAAGCTTTCTTATATATTAAAGACGGGGATAAAGTAATAAAGAAAATGATGAAAGTAGATCTTTTGCCATCACAAATGCAAAAAGTTACTTTATCTGATATTGATTTTAAAGAAGTTAATAATATTGATTTAACTTTGGAGGAAATTAAATAATGAAAGAACTAACGTGTATAATTTGTCCAAAAGGATGTCATATTACTGTTCATGATGATGGAACTATTACAGGAAATACTTGTAATAGAGGATATGAATATGCAAAACAAGAAGCCTCTCATCCAATGAGAACAGTGACTTCTACAATAAAAGTAAATGATGATAATGTTTGTGTATGTCCTGTTAAAACGGAAACTGCAATTCCAAAAGAAAAGATGTTTGAAGTAATGGAAGAAATTAACAAAGTATCTGTTAATTTACCTATTAAGATGCATCAAATAATTATTAAAGATGTATGTGGAACTGGAGTTAATGTAATAGCAACAAAAGAGGAAAAATAATGGCAACTGTAAAGGAATATTTAAAAAGGTATGGTGATAAGACTTTTAAAGAATTGGCAATGAATGAGATTGATATTTCAATAATTGCCATCATTTCCTATGCGGATTTTCTTTCATCATCCGTATCAAAGAAATATGAAAAAGATCAACCTATTCCTTTACAAGTTTTTAATAAAGACGAAACTCTTAAACTTGTTGCAAGAAGATACTTAGCAAAGAACCTTGTATTCTATAATTTTTTAAAACAATTTATGGATTGCAAGAGATATCAAGATATTGAATTAGGAAATATAGAAAATAAATTTAGTGAAAAGAATTCGGTACAGTTTTTTGCTATGACTATCAAAAACTCGATGGGAACATTTATTATTTATAGAGGAACTGATAATACAATTGTTGGATGGAAAGAAGACATTAATTTAGCAATTAGTGATAGTATTCCTGCTCAAATTGATGCGGAAAAATATTTAGAAAAAATTGCGAAAAAAGTTAAAGGCGATTTATATATAATTGGTCATTCTAAAGGTGGCAATCTTGCATATTATTCTTTCTTTAATACAAAGGACACTATAAAAAATAGAATCAAGAAAGTATATAACTTAGATGGCCCAGGTTTTAGAGATGATAATTATGATTATGATGAATATTCAACAAAACTAGTAAAAATTTGCCCTTCAGATGATGTTGTTGGTGCAATCTTTGATACTCGTTTAGACCAAGTACTTGTTCAATCTACAAGAATTGGGGTTGATGCTCATGATATGCTTACTTGGAAAGTAGATCCACATAAAAAATATTTAGAATTTATACATCCTAAAGATTACACTCAATTTTGTAAGTCTTTTAAGATTGCATTAAATGATTGGTTTCATAATGTTCCAAAAGAATCTATGACTGATTTCGTTGATTTTATTTTTACTCTTGTTTCAATCGATAATCCATCTACATTAGGTGATTTAAAAGCTGGATTATTTCTTAATTCAAGAAAATATAGAAAAATAATAGCTAATTTCCCACCTGAAAAGAAAAAAGCATTAACAGAAATGGCTGTAGGTTTTATGCGTAGTTGGACTTATTCTTTCTTTCATCAAAAAGCTTATAGTATAGATTCATCTAAAAAAGAATTAGAAAAAATAATAATTTCTTTAAATAAAGAAGCAGTTAAAAGTAAAAAAGGAAAACTTAATGTACAGGAGGATTTATAATGAGTTACATTTTAGCGTTAGATCAAGGGACAACATCATCAAGAGCAATACTTTTTGATAATAAAGGGCAAGTTTTTTATAAATCGCAGCAAGAAGTTGAATGTTATTTTCCTAGTGATGGATGGGTCGAGCAAAATGCACTTGATGTATGGTTAAGTGTTTTAAATGTAATTAACGATTGTTTAGCAAAAACAAATTTAACTTATGATGATATAAATTGTATTGGATTAACAAACCAAAGAGAAACAACTGTTGTTTGGAATAAAAAAACTGGTATGCCTGTATACAATGCTGTTGTTTGGCAATCAAGGCAATCTTTAGACATTTGTAATGGATGGGAAAAATATAAAGAACTAATTCATCAAAAAACAGGATTAATATTAAATCCATATTTTAGTGCATCTAAAATAAGATTTATTCTAGATCACATCCAAAATGGGCAAGAAAAAGCAGAAAAGGGTGAATTGCTTTTTGGAACCATTGATACATGGGTTATGTATAAATTATCAAAAGGCAAGATTTTTAAAACTGATGTTACGAATGCTTCAAGAACCATGTTATTTAATATTAATAATATGGCTTGGGATGATGATTTGTTAAAATTATTTAACATTCCAAAATGTATGTTAGCTGAAGTTTGTCCTTCTTCTAATAATTTTGGTGAAGCAACAATTTTAAAGAAAGACCTTTGTATATGTGGGGTTGCTGGAGATCAACAAGCTGCTTTATTTGGGCAAAATTGTTTTGAAAAAGGTGATAGCAAGAATACTTATGGAACTGGTTGTTTTATGCTTATGAATATAGGCGATAAACCAGCGTTTTCAAAGAACGGATTATTAACTACAGTTGCTTGGCAAATTGGAAATAAAGTTGTTTATGCATTTGAAGGAAGTGTTTTTGTTGGTGGTGCTAGTGTTCAATGGTTAAGAGATCAAATGCGTATGATTAAGGATGCAAAAGATAGTGAAAGATATGCCACAAATGTAGATACAGATTTAGGTGTTTATGTAGTTCCTTCATTTGTTGGATTAGGAGCTCCGTATTGGGATGATGAATGTCGTGGAGCTGTTTTTGGACTTACTAGAGCGACTTCGAAAGAGCATTTTATTCGAGCAGTTTTAAATTCAATTGCTTTGCAAACTAAAGATGTAATTGTTGCAATGGGAAAAGAAAGTGGAATAAAACTTAAATTATTAAAAGTTGATGGTGGAGCTACGGCAAATGGATATTTGATGCAATATCAAGCTGATATTTTGCAAACTCGTGTTTTACTCCCTCAATGTTTAGAAACGACTGCTTTAGGTGCTGCATATTTAGCAGGATTAAATAATAAATACTGGAAATCAATAGACGAAATAAAATCTATTCATAAATATAAAAAAGAATATACTCCACAAATGGATATAAAAAATGTTAAAGAAATTGATAAGAAGTGGGCGAAAGCAATAGAGGCAGTTAGGGTTTTTAAATAATGAATAGTGAAATTTTAAAATGTTTAGATAGAGGAGCAATTATAGTTGGTCCTGGTTCATTAAGAAGATATTTTCTAGACTATAAAAATAGAAATCCTTTTTTAAACTTTAAATATTTTACAAAATCTGGCTTAGAGACAGAATTATTTGGTGAATATAAAGAAACCGCAATTAAAAAAGTAATGCAAAAGCTAAATGTTTCGTTTGAAATCTCTAATACAATACTTTCTTATTTTTCTAAAGGCATGGTAATAAATGAATATAATAAAAAATATGAATCCATCTTCAATGATTTATTAGATTTTGGATTGTATTATAAAGATGTTTATGCAAAGGAACTATTTAAAGAAAAAGAAATTATTTTTATTGGATATACTAATGATGATGTAGAAATTAAAAATATTATTAATTATATTGGAAACAAAAATGTAAAGTTCTTTTCTTTTGATGATTTGGAATTCAAAAATGATATTAAAGAAGTTAATTATTTTTTAACAATTGATGAAGAAGTAAAATTTGTATTAAACGAGATTGCTTTTGAAATTGATCATGGTGCAGAGCCAAAAGATTTTTTAATTTTTACCAATATTTCTGAATACAAATTCTATTTTGAGTTGTTTAGTAAAGAATACAATATTCCATTAAATTTTGATGATCCTAAAAGCTTATATGATACAAATAGTGGCAAAATATTAATTAGTAATTTATCTGGAAATATAAAAGATTTTTTAACTAAAAATGTCAAACTTTTTGAAAATGATTTAGATAATTATAATAAGATTTTATATTTAGCTGATTTTTATGATTTCGATAATATTAATAAGAATGATATTCCAAGTATTTTAAAAAGCGTAAATGTTCGAGAAACAAAATATGTAAATGGAGTAACAGTTACGAGTGTTCCTAATTTCGATCCAACTAAAAAAATATTTGCTACTTCTTTAAATAAAGATTTCTTTCCAACCATTTTAAAAAATAATGATTATTTTGACGATGCTATTAAAAAGAAGGTTTTCCTAACTGATTCAGTAAATAGAAGTCAATATTATAGAAATATGGGAATAGCGTTTTTACATGCAAATAGCATAAAATCCCTATCATTTAGTGCTTCTTCTAAAGAAGATGGTGTTTCATATTTATTAAAAGAACTAGATTATAAAATAACTAGTTTTTCTAATTCAAGAGATGAACAATATGCACAAAATCTTGGTCCATTTTATTATAAAGAATATGATACTTTATATAGAAAATTTAATGTAAATAGAAGCGATTATTCTAGATATTTAAACCAAAAAAATAGTATTTGTGAGTACAATAACGAATATAAACATATTGAAAAGGAATTAAATATTGAGCCACATTATTCTTATTCAAGTTTATCAAACTATTTGTCTTGTCCTTTTAAATATTATGTTTCTAATGTTTTAAGATTGAATGAAGTTGAAAGAAATTTTTATGCTCGTCTTGGGACTTTCGCCCATAAATTATTAGAACATGTATATGACAAAGACCTTAATTTTGAGTCTTTATATAATGAAACTATTAATCTTGAGGATTTTAGTGATTTTACCCCTAGAGAAAGAATATTTTTAGATGGGTATAAAGATGATTTGTATCTCATTATGAATAGAATTAGAAAACAAAATGAGGCTTATCCATTTATTAAAACATATCATGAACAAAAATTAGTTACTACTATAAAACAAAATATTATTGTTGGTGGGAAAGAAGAAGAAAAGACGATTACTATAAATGGATTTAGTGACCGTATTAATGAATATAAAGAGGGCTACGTTATTATTGATTATAAAACTGGGCATTCTTTTGGAGTACCTACAAAAGATAAACCATTAGTAGAGAAACAATATCAATTACCTATTTATTCATATTTAGTTTCTACAAATTCTGAATTTAATAAAAAGCCAATAATCGCCGCTTTTATCCAACCCTTATCAATTAAAGGTTCTCATGATGTTAATAGTTTAGATAATGGTCAGTATAAGACTATTGAGTTATGTGGGTATATTGAAAATGATATGGAATTTATCAAAAAATATGACCCTTCATTAAAATTAAGTAATTCTTCTTCATACATTATGAATTTAAAAATTAACAATGATGGCGGTTTTAGTAAAAGTTCTAAGGTTTATACTAGAAAAGAAATTGATAATTTTTCAAGTAGTGCTCTTAATAAAATTTTGGAAACAAATGAGGCCGTATTTGATAGGAAATTTGAAATTAATCCTTCAAATGTTGTTTCTTCTTCAAATGATTTTTCCTGCAAGTTTTGTGATTTTGATGATATATGTTATGTAAATCTTGAGAAACTAAAAATTCTAAGAAATATTGATACGGAGGACACTGATGATGCTGAATAAGGTACAAGAAAAGGCTGTTGAGTCATCAGGAAACGTCCTTGTTTCTGCAGGTGCTGGAAGTGGTAAAACTAAAGTTTTAACTTCGAGAGTTGTTTTTAATATTGTTGAAAAGAATATGAAGCTTGATGAATTACTTATAGTTACCTTTACAAATATGGCTGCTAAAGAAGTAAAAGACCGTATTAAGAAAGCTCTAATAGATAATGGAAGAAGCGAAGAAGTCCCTTATGTTGATTTAGCACATGTTGAAACATTTGATGCTTTTTCTTTATATATTGTTAAAAAATATGGTTATAAATTAGGAATAAATCGTAATGTTAATAATGTGCCAGAGGATGTAATTGATGTTTATACAAGAAACCTTCTTGAAGAATTGTTTGATAAATATGCTTTAGAAAAAAATGAATTATTTGTCGAATTAGAAACTACATATTGTTCTAAAAATGATGATGAATTGATTAAAGCTATTCTGGATTTTTATAAAGCTTTTATTAAAATTGATGATAAAGATGAGTTTTTAAAATCTTATGATAAAAAGTTTTTAAGTGATGATCATTTTTCTCTTATTTTAAATCAGCTCTCTTTGTTAATTAATAGTTATAAAGATAAATTGAGTAGTTTAATTGATAAAAACCCAAATGAAGAGTATGTAGAGGCAATAAAAGAATGCTTAAAAGGTTTCTTTGATGCTAAAAATGCAGATGATTCTATTGAAGCATTAAAAGATATTCCAAAGATAAGCAAAATTGCTACAACTGGAGATGATGATAAAATAATAAGGGGTGAGATTAAAAAGTTTAGAGATAAGGAAAAAAAGTTTTCTTCTTTAGATTTATCTAAATATGATGTTGATATAGAAAAAGCTAAACGATTAGTGCCTTTTATTTTAAGCATAATTAAATATTTGTATGATAAAACTTATGAGTTTGAATATGAAAAAGGTTATTTTACTTTTTCTGAAATTTTTAGATTATCTTATAAACTAGTAAGTGAATTTGAAGATGTTAGGAATGATATAAAAAATAAAATTAAACTTATTATGATTGATGAATATCAAGATACTTCAAATATTCAAACTCAATTTATAAATTTAATTGGTTCTAACAATGTTTTTTGTGTCGGTGATGTAAAACAATCTATATATTTATTTAGAAACGCCTCACCTGAAAACTTCATTAAAATGTATGATAAATATGCAAATAATGATGGTGGAATTAGAATTGATATGAATACAAATTATCGATCAAGAGAAGAGATTTTAAATAGTGTAAACATAATATTTTCAAGAATAATGAGTAAAAATTATGGTGGTGCAGATTACGCAAAAAGTCACATCATAGAAGCTGGATATAGTTCATATAAATCTTTTGGTGCTACTTCTACAAAGCATGGCATATTTACTTTAAAATGTGAAAAAAGCGAAAATAACAAACCAATTATTAATAATGATATTAAAGCAATTATTCAAGATATAAAAAAGAGAATCTATTATAAAGAGAAGGTCTATGATAGGAATATTGAAAAATTAAGAGATGTTGAATATAAAGATTTTTCTATTTTATGTGCTAAAGGAACTAATTTCTTAAATTATGAAAAAGTTTTACTGGATGGGGGGCTTCCTGTAAATGCAATTTATGATATTGCTTTATTTGATGATGAAGCAATTAAAACTATTGTCTCTATCCTTAAATTTGTAGATTCTATGAATAATCCAGAAAATAGTTTAACTTTTCAAAATAAAATTAAGCATTATTATTTATCTATTGCAAGAAGCTTTCTTATAAACAAAAATGAAGAAGAAATATATGATGAAATAATCAATAATACATATAAAAATAGTAATTTATATAAAGAACTTTTATGTTTTGTAAATGAGAACAAAAATTCTAATTTATCTACTTTATATTTAAATTTATTAGAAAATTTTTCTTATATTAAAATGATACCTTCCTTATACGGAAATCCTCTACAAAAACTTAATAAAATGAATGCATTTTATAATCGAGTTTGTATTATGGAAGATTTAGGTTTTACCTTGAATGACTTCATAAAATATTTAGAAAGTATTAATAGTTATGATATTGAAATGGAAGAAACTCATGATGAACGTTTAGAAAATGCTATTAATTTATCTACAATTCATAAATCAAAAGGTCTAGAGTACAAGATTGTTTATTTGATTGATCCATTTTCTAAGAATAGTAATCACTTAAAAGGATCATATTATACAAGTTCTGAAGGAGAATTTTCTCTTCCTTCCTTTACAACTTCTCTGACTAGTAATCTCTTAAAGATTATTGAAAATAGTGGTATTTTGCCAGATAAATACTTAATGGAAAGAATTAGATTGCTTTATGTTGCAATGACTAGAGCAGAAGATTGTTTTATTATCGTTGATAAAAATAATACTCTATATGAAAAAAATAGTATTAATTTAAAAGATGCAAAAACAATTGGCGATTTTTTACTTGCTGCAAATGTTGAATTTGAGGAAAGCGAATTTGGAGATAAGGAATATCATGAAGTAGATAATAATGCAAAAAAGATTATTTCAAATCCATTTACTTACAAAAAGATTAATTGTTCAATGGATAAAGGTGATATAAAAACTTCTGCAAGCAAAGATATGAAATTTGATGCTGAACTTGAAACTTTGAAATATGGAACACACATGCATTTATTGATGGAAGAAGTAGATTTTATTAAGAAAGATGTTTCATTCATTAAAGATTTTACAGAAAGAAAAAAGGTTGCAAGAGTATTAGAAAATCCTTTATTTAAGGATATTAAGAATGCCAAGATTTTTAAAGAATATCAGTTCTTCGATGTTAAGAACAATAAAAACGGTATTATTGATTTGCTATTAGTTTATGAAGAGAAGTGTATTGTAATTGACTACAAACTATCAAATATTGAAGACAGTGCTTATAAGGATCAACTTCAAATTTATAAGGGATATGTTGAAGAAATTTTTAAAAAACCATGTAAGTGTTTCCTTATTTCAATTAAAGATGATTCAACGAAAGAGGTATTTTAATGAATGAAGTAGAAAATATAGAAGCTCTTTATTTAGGTGATAATAAGGACGTTTTAAACGCAATTAATGAAAAAACTAGTTGGATTTTTAAAACTTTTTATGTACCTTATGATTCAGCGAAAGATTCATTTTATGCTGTTATTGATTCAATTAACAAAAAATCGATTTTGTTTGGCGATGTTAGTTTTGATTCAAGTTTGTTTGATGACAAAACCAATAATATTTTAAAAGAAATATCAAAGATATATTGTGAAATTAAGCTTTATGACAAAATTGATGCAGGATTTGCAGGGGATTTTTATATTGAATACGATTTTACTAAAATGTCTTTAAGAAATTACCAAGATTTAGTTGCTAATTTTTATCATCTAATTGCCTTAAAAGATTTAAATATAAATTATAAGGATTTACAAGATTCAGTCCTTGATCAAATGAAATGTTTAATAGCTGGAAGTTGTGAATATTCAAAAATCATTCTATCTAGAAATAATGTCAATAACTTTCTATACAATGCTAATGTATGTTCAAAAATTTATTATAAAAAAACAATTAATCCAAAAATTTATAATTCAATAAAGGAAATATGTAATAGAATAGGTATAGAACTAGTTGAAATGGAGGGGTGAAAATGAAACTTGAAGCATTAAAAATTGATGTTTTTAAAAAACTTTTAAAAGATTTAAATGTTCCCGATACTGTTGATGTTGAATATTTATATGAAATTTATGATGCAGTTTTGGGTGGAATAAGTCAAATTAGCGATTTTGCTACAAATTATCAATTTCAACCTGTAAATCATGTTGTTGTTATTTTATATATTGTTAATGAATACATGTATGGGGTAAATTTATTAGACAAAGATAAAAGAGAGTCTTTTCAAAATGATGAAAAGTTATCAAGTGGTCTAGCTTCCATTTGCTGCGACAAATACTTAACAAATGAGCAATTAAATTATAAAAGTAGTGCTTTCTTAAACAGATTTAATCCTCAAATATCTACTTTAAATTTGTACTTAAATTTTTGCTTAACTACTTTACAAAAGATGGACATTCCAAACAAGTCTCTTGAACTAATTAAATCTATGCTCTTTAAAGCTTTTTCAATGAGCAAATGTATCATTGAATTATTATTAAATGGTTTTGAAACAGAAGCATTCTCAACTTGGAGAACTCTTCATGAAAATGAGTCAATATTAGGATGTTTGGTTAAATATGGAAAACCTATGTTTGACGAATACTTTAAACATATTACATATGCACTTGCCTATCGTCATCAAATCACTCCAGTTACTGAGCAAGATAAAGTATTTGAGCAAATAAAAACTGAAATGAGAGCTCATGATTTAAAAAGTAAAGACATGAAAAAATTTATAGAATATGGATATTTATATGCTGTTCCAGATTTTACTGAAAAAGGATATAAACTTAATTTTAGAGATGGCGTAGAAAAAGTATGTGGTCTTGGAAGTTATTCAAAGCTTTATGAAATGAGCAGTGAAATTGCCCATTCCTCCCCATTACTTTTATTTTCTCAAAGAGAATATTTCTTTAATTTAACATTAATAAATTTATATGAAACTTTCTTTAGAATTGAAAGCTTGTTTGCTCAATATTTTAATATTTATTCTAAGCCAGAAGAAGTTTCTCGTTATAAACAACTAAAAACAATTTATATGCAACAAATTGAAACAGTATATAAAAATATTAAAAATAAATTCTTATCTCAATATGCACAAAAAATGACGGAAGAGCAAAAGCAAGGAGAAACTAAAGAAGAAGTTTCTGATTAATATGAACTCCCACCAATAAATTCATGTAATAATGAATTGCATGGTACAAATTTTGGATCAATATCTTTATAATATTTTAATAATCTAATTAATCTTTCAGCATCTGGAAAATATTTTGAGTCTTTTGAAATAGATTTTAATAGTGGAAGAGCATATCTCTTCATTACGCATAATTCATAATTTAAAAAGCTATCGAAAACATAGTTAGCATCTTCTTGAGTACTATAAATCCATTTAAATTCGCCTTTTCTAACGCTTCTCCACATAGATAATGTTTCTTCAGCAGAGCTACTTCTAAATTGATTATCACGAACAATTCTTCTTAATAATCTTACATCGCTCATAGAAATTGGGTTTTCATTATCAAGGTTAATTTGGACTTGAGGAGAAATAAAAATCTTGAATTTATTATGCTTTGGAATTAAGGAAGTCATTTGTTCATTTAAAGCATGAATGCCTTCAACAATAATTGGATCTTTAGGACCGATTTGAATTGATCTTCCAACAACTCTTTCATTTTTCTTGAAATTAAATTTTGGTAAATCTACTTTTTTACCATTTAACAAATCTAACATGTTTTGCATAAATAGTTTCTTATCTAAACTATCAATTGTTTCAAAGTCTTTCTCTCCATTTTCATCAAGTGGAACTAAATCTTTATCTAAATAATAATCATCTAAAGAAATACGAATAGGATTAATCCCTCTAGATTTAAGTTCATCAACTAATCTATTAGCAAATGTAGTTTTTCCGCTACTTGAAGGGCCCGCAATACAAATTAAACGAACACTGTCGATTTTGTTTTCAATAATATTTCCTAATTCTACAAGCATTCTATAATGTTTATCTTCACAAATATTAATTAAATTATTTGCAGTTGGAGTGGTAATTTGTGTATTAATTTCAGCAACTGAACTTAAATGAACTTTATTTGACCATTCATAAGAATTGAATAAGGCATTAGAAAAAACTGTTTCCTCTTTATAAGGAGGAATTTGACCATCATATTCAGCTCTAGGATATGAAATTAAAATTCCAGGAGAATATGTTCTTAATTTAAATAGTTTTAAATATCCAGTTGATGGAACCATTCTTCCAAACATGTAATTTAAGTAGCCATTACAATTATAAAAATGAACAGTTTTTTCTGGACGATATTGTAAAATTTCAATTTTATCTGTTAATTTATATCCCTCATAAATTTTCTTAGCATCATCATTTGGTACAATCATTTTAACAAATGGAAAATCTTCTTTAACTAATTCTTGCATTTTATTTTCTATTGCTTCAGTCATTTCTTCTGACATTGGCTCATGATTTGAAATCTCTTGTGCATATAAGCATCTTGAGAATGAATATGAAATTTTAAATCTATATTTTGGATATACTAAATGGGCAGCCATAAGGAATAAAAATACAACTGAACGACGATATGTGCCAATAGCACAACTGTTTTTTAATGTTAAAAAAGTAACATTTGCATCGTAATAAACTTCATAATTTAACTCTCTTACTTGGTTATTAACTTTAGCACAAATATAATCTTCATTACCTTCTGTTAAATCTACGAGTTTAACCTTCTTTTCAAAAGAAAACTCCTTATTGTTTATCTTTACTTTAAATGACATATTAACACCTCTTTTAGTAATTAAAATGATAACATATTTATAGCTACATTTAAATAAAAAAATAGAAGCGAAGATTTGTGCTAAAAAGACTTTAAAAAAAAGGGTAATATTGCTACAATTTTATATATGGTTTTAACTGCAAATGATTGGAATGGCTATTGGGAATCCCTATGGCAAAACATAACAAAATTTTGGTTAGGTGATATTGGAAATGGTGACACTTCTGGATATATCTATAAGTTTGGTGCTGCATTAATTGTTCTTGTTTTAGGATTTATTCTTATAAAAGTAATTTGTTTTGGTTTAAGAAAAGCTTTTAGATTAGATAAAAAGAAAACAAAAGAAAGAACTGCAAAGAACTTTACTTTAAGTGTTATAAAATTTGTATTAAATATTTTACTATTATTATGGATTTTAAGTATTCTTGGTGCAGATTTAACTGGTTTATCTACAATATTCTCTAGTGCTATTTTAGCTGTTGGATTATCACTACAAGATGTTGTTGGAAACTTTGCAAGTGGCATTATTATATTAAGTAGCAAACCATTTGTTGCTGGTGATTATGTTTCTATTAAAGATGCTGGAGATGGCACGGTAACTGATGTTCGTTTTCTTGCTACTTATTTAAAAACTATTGATGGTCAAGTAGTAATTATTCCAAATAAAACTATTACAAATGGTGTAATCATTAATTATTCAACTGAACCTGTAAGAAGATTGGTTTTAAATGTAACTGTTTCTTATGAAGCTGATATAAGTAAAGTTAAAAAGATATTAACTAATGTTATTAAAACAGATAAAAGAGTTTTAAAAGATCCTGAAGTTTGTTGTGTTGTTGATTCAATGGATACTAGTGGAGTTAATGTTTCATTAAGATGCTATGTTCCAAATGCTGTTTATTGGGATATGATTTATTCTTTTAATGAAAACTTAGTTAATGAGCTTAATAAAACTAAAATTTATCCACAAATTAAAAAAGTCGAAGTTGTTCAAGACTTTGAGAGGAAAAAGAAATGAAATTCTTACAAAAGAATTCACATGTTTTGATTACCTACTTAGTTATTTGTGCCATTTTAATTGGTATTTCTTGTGTTGGATTTATTTATAATACTTGGGAAGTTACTGTTATTCTTGGAATTGGTACTTTTTTTGATTTATTTTATTTAATTTTGGTTACAAAATTTGGTAGTAGTGAAACCTCAAAATATAAATTAAGCGATGGAAAAAATTTATTAATTTTTACATCTCTTAAAATATTAAAAGAGATTCTTGATTTAGGTAGTTGCGCATTGCTCATTTTTCTTGTTAAAAATAGTTATTATGAAGGAAATGATTTGAGATATTTATATTTATTTTTTGTTTTGGTTCCTCATTTTGTTTCTGTTTTATTATTTTATCTATCAAGTAAGGCGCAAACTGACAATTAATTATGAACGTATTTCTAGAATTATTTGATCCAGAAGACATGTTAACTCTTCATATAGTGCCTCAATTGGCAATGTCATTAGTTGTAATGGCAATTGTTTTAATTGGTGCAATTATTCTAGGTATTGCCTTTCGTAGAGCAGATCCCTTAAAAGAACCAAAAGGAATTGTTTTAATTGGTGTTATATATTTTAATGCGATGGAAGATTTTACAGTTTCTATTATGGGAGAAAAAAATCGTGGTTTTGCTAAATATATAATGGTTTTAGCACCTTATATATTGCTTTGTTTTCTAATTGGCTTAACTGGTTTATGGAATCCAATTACATATGTAATAGTTCCTTTTTCAGTTGCATTAGTAACATTTATTATGATTCATGTTCAAGCAGTAAAAACAAACCATTGGGGATATTTCAAACGTTATATTGATCCAATGCCTTTATTTTTACCAATTAACTTATTATCAATGTGGGCTCCATTATTATCGTTAGCTCTACGTTTATTTGGTAATGCTTTGAGCGGATTTTGTATTATGTCTATTGTTTATTTCGGTTTAGAAAATCTAGCTACTATGATAAGTGGATTTAGTGGAGCAGGTTCAATTTGGATTGCTCCAATAATTACTCCATTTTTACATTTATATTTTGATTTATTTAGTGGGTGTATTCAAACCCTAGTTTTTTGTATGTTAACAATGATTTATATTTATCAAGAACAAAATGATGAAGATGAATCTGATGTTATAGAAGAAGCATCCTATGTTAAAGGATAGAAAGGATTTTTTATGGACAGTACAGGATTAAAGTACATTGGAGCAGGGTTATGTATGCTTGCTACCGCAGGAAGTGCTATTGGTGAAGGTATGCTTATTGCCAAGGCTATGGAGGGTATGAGTCGTAATCCAGAAATGTATGGAAAATTAAGAACAGGTATGATTTTAGGTTCTGCTCTTGATGAAACTACTTCAATTTACTCATTGTTAGTTGCTATTCTTTGTTTATTCGTTGGTTAATTTTTTGGTGTACTAAAAAGGAGGAAATACATGAAAAAGAAAAATTTTAAAGTAATGTATATTTTGTTAACCTTTTTAGGTATGCTTACGCTTACTAGTTGTGATACAGAACAATTTAGTAGTGATATGCAAGACAGTATTGCACAAGCTTTTGCACTAGACCCATGGAATTTATTAACTCAATTACTTGCTTTTGTTGTCTTAGTTATTTTAGTTATTGTATTTGGATATAAACCAGCTAAAAAATATTTAGACAAGAGAAAAGAATATATTAATGGCGAGCTTAAAAATGCTGAAGATCAAAATAAATCTGCAAAAGAAAATTTTGATAAATCTGCAAAAGAGATTGCCACTAGTCATAAAGAAGCAATGAAGATTGTTGATGATGCCAAAAATAGTGCCAATATTGAAAAAGGCAAAATTATTGATGAAGCAAATGACGAAATAGCTAAAATGAAAAACGAAGCTAGTAAATCAATTGAACAAGAAAAAGTTAAATCTTATAACGATGTTAAAAAACATATTATTGATTTAACCATTGATGCATCAAGTAAAGTTCTTGAAAGAGAAGTAAATACTGACGACAACAAAAAACTCATTAATGACTTTGTAAATGAAGCTGATAAAAAGGACGAAAAATAAATATGGATAGTTTATTTAATCGTTATGCACTTGCTTTCTTAGCGTTAGCTATCGAAAAAGATAAAGTTAGCGAATATCGTGAAGAAATTAAATCTTTATATGAAATTACTAAAGAAAATCCAGAATTAGTAAAGTTTTTGTCAACCACTAATATTGATAGTGATGAAAAGAAAAAATTTATAGATAAGAATTTTGTTAGTTATAGTAGCGACACAATTGATTACTTGAAAGTGATTTTAGATAATAATCGCTGCTTCTATTTAAAGAAAATATTAAATGAAACATTATTTAGATTTGATGATCAACTTGATATTGAGCGAGGAACAATTTATTCAACGGTTAATTTAACTATCGAAGATGTTAATAAAATTAAAGATGTTTTAGAAAAAAATATTCATAAGAAATTAGAATTAAAGACAAAAATTGACGAGTCTTTAATAGGTGGAGTAAGAGTTGTTTTAAAAGACGATATTTATGATTTCACCATCAAAGACCGCTTAGTTTCTTTAAAAGAAACTTTGTTAAAAGGAGGAGAATAATATGGAAATCAAAACAAACGAGATTTCTTCTTTAATAAAAGAACAAATAAAGCAATACAAAACCAAGATTGAATACAGTAATGATGTTGGTACTGTAGTAACAATTGGAGATGGTATTTCTCTTGTTTATGGGCTAGATAATGCTATGCTTGGAGAACTTTTGTTATTCCCTCATGATATTTATGGAATGATTATGTCTCTAGAAACAGATAGTGTTGGAGTTGTTTTGTTATCTGATACTGATGAAATTATTGAAGGAGATATTGTAAAAAGAACTGGTAAGGTTGTTGAAGTTCCAGTTGGTGATGAATTATTAGGAAGAGTTGTCAATGGATTAGGTCAAGCAATTGATGGTGGAAAAGCTATTTCTGCCAAGAAAACTTCACCAATTGAAAAAATTGCTCCATCCATTATGAAACGTAAATCTGTTTGTGAACCATTAGAAACAGGAATAAAGGTTATTGATGCTATTATTCCAATTGGTAAGGGTCAACGTGAATTAATCATTGGTGATCGTCAAACAGGAAAAACTGCTATAGCTATTGATACAATAATTAACCAAAAAGGCAAAAACGTTAAATGTGTTTATGTTGCTATTGGTCAAAAGAATAGTAGTGTTGCTAGAATTGTTGAAAAATTAAGACAAACTGGTGCTATGGAATATACAACTATTATTAATGCTAGTGCTAGTGAAATTGCTCCTTTATTATATATTGCTCCTTATTCAGGGATGACTATTGCTGAAGAATGGATGAATAATGGTGATGATGTACTTATTGTTTTTGATGATTTATCAAAACATGCTGTCGCTTATCGTACATTATCATTATTATTAAGAAGATCTCCAGGAAGAGAAGCTTACCCTGGCGATATTTTCTATTTACACTCAAGATTATTAGAGAGAGCTTGTAAATTAGATCCAAAATATGGTGGAAGTATCACCGCTTTACCAATCGTTGAAACATTAGCTGGAGATATTAGTGCTTATATTCCAACAAATGTTATTTCTATTACTGATGGACAAATTTTCTTATCTACCGATTTATTTAATGGTGGACAACGTCCTGCTATTGATACTGGTTTATCTGTATCACGTGTTGGAAGTGCCGCCCAATATAAAGTAATTAAAAAAGTTAGTAGTTCTTTAAAAATGAAATTAGCAAGTTTTAGAGAATTGCAATCATTCTCTCAATTTGGTAGCGATCTTGATGAAGATACTAAAAAGACAATTAATCATGGTGAAGTTTTAATGGAAGTATTAAAACGAGAACAATATGATCCTTTTAGTGTAGACCATCAAGCTATTGAAATATTCACGGCAAAAGAGGGCTCAATTGATGATATTGGTATTGAAAATATACGTCCATTCCTTGATGAATTATATGAATATGTTAAGAAATTTAATCCTGAAATTATAAAACAAATTATAGCTACTAAAGATATTAAAAAGCCTGAAAGAGATCATTTTAGGGAAGTCATTGCTAAGTTTAAGAAAGAGTATTTAATTAATCATGCAAAGTCTATCTAGAGTTAAAAGAAGGATTAATACAGTCCAATCTACGCGTAAAATTACTAATTCAATGAAATTAGTAAGTAGTGTTAAGTTGCGTAAATTAACTAAATTTTTAGAGTCTGAAGAACTCTATTTTACCTCTATGGATAGAGTTATTAATGATGCTTTATTTGAAAATAAAAACTATTTAAATAATAAAGTATCTTCTCCATATTTATCAGTATATCCAAATGCCACTAAAACTTTATATATTGTAGTAACTTCAAATACTGGTTTGTGTGCTGGATATAATGCTAATATTTTTAAATTCTTTAAAGATTTTTATAAAAAGGGTGATGAAGTAATTCTTATTGGTGAGAAAAGTTATGCTTATTTTAGACATGATAAGGAACTTGTTACATATAACGATTTTATTAAAATTAATACAGGATTTGATTATGCAAAAGCTCGCTTATTAGCAAAATTTGCCTTAAATAAATTTGGAAGTGGAAACTATAAATCAGTTAATATTATTTATACAAAATATATTAATTCATTAGTTGCTAAACCTGAAAATATTCAAATTTTGCCTTATTTACCAAGTGAAAATCCACGATATCATTATGAACCAATATATGAACCCGGAAAGCAAGAAGTTGTTGATTATGCTATTCCTTTATATATAGCTTCTAAAGTTTATTATTATTTATATATAAGTTTTATAAGTGAAGAAAGCTCAAGAAGAAACGCTATGGATAATGCTGATCGTAACGCAAAAGAATTAGTTGATGAATTAAAATTAGAATATAACAAAGCACGTCAGGCTGAAATTACTCAACAAATTACAGAGGTAACTAGTGGCTCGATGGCAGTTAAATAAAAGGAGAAAACAAAATGGCTAAAATTAAAAAAGATGAAGGAAATGATGTTGGTTATATTACTCAAGCAGTCGGACCAATTGTAGATGTTTGCTTTTCAAATGGTAATTTACCTGAAGTTTTAACTGCGTTAGTTATTCCTTTAAAAAATGGTGGAAAATTAGTTACTGAAATTGAACAACATGTTGGTGATGATACAGTAAGAAGTGTTGCAATGGGACCTACGGATGGTCTTGTTAGAGGAATGAAAGTTATTAATACTCATAAATGTATTGAAGTTCCAGTAGGCGATGCAACTTTAGGAAGAATGTTTAATGTTTTAGGTGAACCAATTGATGATATGCCTCTTGGAGAGAACTTAGAAAAGGCTCCAAAAGAATCTATTCATAGAGAAGCTCCTGCTTTTAAAGATCAAGTTACAACTACCGAAGTATTAGAAACAGGAATTAAAGTTATTGATTTACTTTGCCCATATGTAAAAGGTGGTAAAGTTGGGCTTTTTGGTGGAGCAGGTGTTGGAAAAACTGTTCTTATTCAAGAGTTAATTCATAATATTACTACAGAACAACATGGAATTAGTGTCTTTGCTGGAGTTGGTGAAAGATCTAGAGAAGGAAACGATTTATATAATGAAATGAAAGCAACTGGAGTTTTACCAAAAACAGCATTAGTTTTCGGTCAAATGAACGAACCTCCTGGAGCAAGAATGAGAGTTGCTTTAAGTGCTTTGACAATTGCAGAACATTTTAGAGATCAAGAAAATAAAGATGTTCTTTTATTTATTGATAATATATTTAGATTTACTCAAGCTGGTAGCGAAGTTAGCGCTCTTATTGGTCGTATGCCTAGTGCTGTTGGATATCAACCTACACTTGCTACAGAAATGGGCCAATTACAAGAAAGAATTACTTCTACAAAGAATGGTTCTATTACATCAATTCAAGCAGTTTATGTTCCAGCAGATGATTTAACTGATCCTGCTCCAGCTACAACTTTCTCACACCTTGATGCAAAGACAGTTCTTGATAGAAATACAGCAGCTTTAGGTATTTATCCAGCTGTTGATCCTCTTGAATCATCTTCTACAATACTTGATCCAAATATTATTGGTGAAGAGCATTATAGAGTTGCTAGAGGAGTTCAAATGATTCTTCAAAGATATAAAGAACTACAAGATATTATTGCAATTTTAGGTATTGAAGAATTAGGTGAAGATGACAAGATTATTGTTAAAAGAGCACGTAGAATACGTAACTTTTTAAGTCAACCATTCCATGTTGCAGAAGCATATAGTGGTTATAAAGGTACATATGTTAAAGTAAGCGATACAATTCGTAGTTTTAAAGCTATTTTAAGTGGTGCTTACGATAACTATCCTGAAAGTAGTTTCTTATTTGTAGGAACTATTGATGAAGTAAAGAAGGAAGAAAATAAGAGTGATGACTAATTCCATTAAATTTAAAATCATATCTTCTGATGGCAAAGTGTTTTCTGACACAATTGATGCGCTCTATGTTTTTACTACGGGCGGAGAAATTGGTATTTTACCAAACCATTTTCCTCTTGTTGCACGTATTGAAATTTCTATTTTTAAAACAATTAAAGGCGGGAAAACAAATAAATATGCAATTAGTGGAGGATTACTAAATGTTGAAAGTGATTCTTGCTATATTTTAGCTGATACTTTTGAAGCCGAAGCAGATTTAGATAAGGCTAGAGCAACAAAAGAAAAGATGGATGCTGAAAAAATATTAAATAGTAGAACGGAAGATGATGATTCAATTCTTAATGCGGAATTATCTTTAAAAAAAGCACTTAATAGACTAACATTAATTAAATAGGGGGAGCTATATGAAAAATTTTATATTTGTATCACCTAATTTTCCAGAAACTTACTGGAGATTTTGTTTAGCCTTAAAAAATAGAGGCTTTAATGTTTTAGGTATTGGAGATGCTCCATATAATGAAATTCCTGAAGGTTGTAAATTCTCATTAACTGAATATTATTGCTGTCCAAATATGGATAATTATGAAAATGAGAAAAGAGCTGTTCAATATTTCATAGATAAATATGGACCTATTGATTTTATTGAATCTAATAACGAGTTTTGGCTTGAAAAGGACGCTCATTTAAGGAGCGATTTTAATATTCCAAATGGAATTAGATTTGAAGAGATTAATAAGTTTAAATTAAAAAGCGAAGAGAAAAAATATTACGAAGAAGCTGGTTGTAAAGTTGCTAGATATTGTTTAGCAAATAGTTTAAATGATGTTTTAAAACTTGGAAAAGAATGTGGATATCCACTTTTTGCCAAACCAAATAATGGTGTTGGTGCCCAAGGTACTTATAAAATAGAAAACGAAAATGATGTTAAAAAATTCTTTAGCGAAAAACCAAAAGGTGTTGAATATATTGTTGAAGAATATGTAAATGGTTGCATCGTAAGTTTTGATGGCGTTAGTAATTCAAAAGGTGATGTTATTTTTGAAGCAAGTAATGTTTTTACTCCTTCATGTGCTGACATTGTTAAATTGAATCTTGATGATATGTATTATTGTTTGCCAAAAGTTCCAGATGATTTACATAAAATTGGAACAAAAGTAATTAAGGCATTTAATGTTCAAAATAGATTTTTCCATTGTGAATATTTCAGATTACTTGAAGATCATCCATATTTAGGTAAAAAAGGTAGCATTGTTGCTCTTGAAGCAAATATGAGACCAGCTGGTGGTTATACTCCGGATTTAATTGATTTTGCAAATTCTATTAGTGTCTATGATGTTTATGCAGATAGTATTGCATATGATGAAAATAGGGAAGATTTAACAAAAGAAAAATTCTATGCTATTACTTCTTCAAGAAGAAACGCAATTAAATATACCCATTCTCCAGATGATATTTTTGAAAAGTATAGAAATGATATTTGTATGTATGGAAATTATCCAAAAGCCATTAGTGATGATATGGGTGATTATTATTTCTTTGCTAAATTTAAAACTCTTAAAGAAGCACAAGATTTTGATGAATTCGTACGTCAAAAGATATAGATATTGAGGTTTTATGAAAGTAGAATTTAATACATTAAAGACTTCAAGTAAAGAATTTGAAGCGATAATTGAGATACCAAAAGGTAGTAAGAATAAATATGAATTTGATTCCAATACTGGTTTGATTTTTCTTGATAGAATTTTATATACATCAACCCATTATCCACATAACTATGGATTTATTCCAAACACTTTAGCCGAAGATGGAGACTCACTTGATGTATTAGTCATTTCAAGTGAAGTAATGCTTGCTCCAAGTTATGTAAAATGTAAACCAATTGGTGTTTTAAGAATGATTGATGGCGGTATTAAAGATTATAAAATTTTAGCTGTTCCTCTATCTGATCCTTTTTATAATATTTATAAAGATGTTAAAGAATTACCTTTGCATATTAGTGATGAAATTATTCATTTCTTTAGAGTTTATAAAACTTTAGAGACTAATAAAGAGACAGTTATTATTGATATTGAAGGTCATGAAAAAGCTGAAAAAGTAATTGAAAATTGTATTATCGATTTTAAAAAGAGTAAGAAATAAATCTTACTCTTTTTTCATGTCTATTGTTATTCTTGCTAATTTTTCTTTAGCTATTTTTAAATATATTTCATCGTGTCTTTTGTTATATAAATAATAAGCCCAATAATAGAAGAGTATATCTTCAAATTTAACGAAATCGTCGACTCTTTTACGTTTTATTTGATTATATTTACAACCAAAATATTTGCTTAAAAAGAATTTAGTTTGTTCTTCGCTTAAATTATTTTCACTTACAAAGCTAGCTAAATCAAAGAATGGATTATTCATTGCGCCATATTCCCAATCAATAAAAACTACGCCATTAAATTTAAATAAAAGATTACCTTTTACTAAGTCGTTATGGCAAAGAACCATTTCACTTTTAGCAAATATTTTTTGAACTTCTTTTAAGACTTTTCTTTCGTAATCTTTATTTATATATTTACTTAATTCTAAGTCTTTTTTATATGTATTCATTTTTAAAAACATTTGATATCCAAAGGGTACTTTAATGTTAGATGAATGAAGTTTCTTTAATGTTTTTGCAACATATAAGATTTGTTCATTAGTAGGAGTTGGTAAATATTTTCTGGTATTATGAACAAATTTTGATAATTTAATTCCAGTTTGATCATTGAATGAAACTATTTTTTCAGAAATATTTAAAGGAGCAATTGCGTTATAGATTTGATGCTCTTTATCGAAGGAAATTGTTTCATCTCTATTGTCTTTTGGGATTCTTACAACATAAGAATCATTGATTAAATAGTTGTTGTTAGAGAATCCACAATCAAAAAAAGAATAAGTGCGAACACTTTTTCCTGTTAACTCTTGAAATATCTCTTTCACATTTTTATTAATCATGTATTTATATGATACTAAAATTATTGATTTATGTTAAGATTTTAATTGTGATTGGTGTAATTCTTTTTAGGCCAGAAAAGCCTTCAAATGTTGGTAATATAATGAGAACATGTTCAGCAACAGGTTCGAAACTTTTTATAATTGGCCCATTAACCTTCTCAATTGATGATAAAGCTTTAAAAAGAGCGGGAATGGATTATATAGAAGATTTGGATTTTATTTACTACAAAGATATCAATGAATTTAATGAAAAATTTGTTGGTAAGAATATATATTATGTAACTAGATATTCTAAAAATGTGTATACAGAAAATAATTATTCTAAAATAGTGGATGATTTATATTTCATGTTTGGTAGGGAATCTACAGGAATTCCTCATGAAATTTTAAGAGCAAATATTGATAAAACAATTAGGATTCCAATGGTTGCTTGTGCAAGAAGCTTAAATTTATCGAATAGTGTAGCGATTGTTTTATATGAAGCATATCGTCAGCAAAAGTTTTTTAATCTTGCAACTAGAGAAGAAATCAAGGGTGAGGACTTTTTGATTGATGAAACTAAAAACGAGAAGAAGTAGAAACAATATTTTTCATTTCATCTCTTACTTTAGTTATATGAAATGTTTCGTAAGAAGTTAATAAAACTTGACCTAATGAATGGCCTTTTTTTGTATTTGATATTTTTGTAAAAACTACATCACCATCCATTTTATTAGCCATATAAAGTGCCAATTCACATCCAAATTCTTTTTCTTTATTTGTTGGATTATCTTTAAATATAATTACATGTGGTCCATGATCTTTGTTTATATGTAAAAAATAATCTTTTTTTGTAGCGATATTAAAAGTTAATTCGTTATTTTGTTTACTATTTTTACCATATCCGTATTTAACTCCATTATAAATTACAAAATATGGCTTATAAGCTAAAGTAGTTTTCTTTCTATTTTTTTCTTTTGGCATTTTTATAATATCTTTTGTAGATAAATCATTTATTAATTCTAAATAATCTTCCTCTTTATAAAAATTTGATGTATCAATAATGCTTTCAATATATTCTATTTCATCATTAGTTTCAGAATAATATTTTGTGCTTGCAGCAATAGTAAGCTTTGCTTTCTTATAAGTCTTATAAAAATATTCTAGATTTTGTGAAGGGGAGCACTGAACTTTTAATGGAACATTTTTTCCATCAATTAAAATATTTTCATCTCCTTTATGAATATTGTTAAGATTAGTTAACAAAAAATCGCCATATTCTTTATAGTTGAGTTTTTCTTTTGCTGTATTGTTTTCAACTTCTAGTTTTTCTAATTTTTTCTTTAATGATTTCAATTTTCTTTTTAATAATACATTTAATGTTTTGTATTTTTCTTTTAAGTATTGATTTTCTATATTTGTCAGATATAAATTTTGAAAATCTCTATCATTTTCCGTATATTCTTTAATAATTTCTTTCTTTTCTGGGTACGAATAGATAATATTATTTAAAATTGGATGACGTGTATCTAAACCTCTAAATCTAAAGGCATCTTGTACTCTCATATCATTTAAAATGATTATATTCGCATTTGTTTTAAATAGTTCTATAACAACTAAATAAGCAATTTTATCATAGGTAGCAGTGGTCTTTTGCATATATAAACCAACTATATTATCGTTATTTAAAAGTTCTGCTTTTATAAAAAAAGAATTAAGTAATTTTGCTTTAAAGTGTTGTAAAAAAGAGGAATTTTGATTCATCATATATTTGTCTTCAACGACTTTTATAAATGGATTTTTTAAATTTATTGAAATAAGTATACTTTTAGCGTGTCCTTTTGAAAAAGTTAACAAAAAATCATATTCAGTAAGTTGCTGAATTTTATTTAAATTGCTTCCGATAAAGATTTGATTTATTAGGTCAATTTGAGTTTTAGTGTTTTCTAAAATGTTCATAGGTCTATTATATCTTTATCAATATTCCTTTTCTACTTATAAAAAGCGTTAAAACTTGATATTATTCGCATGTTTCTTATATAATAAATGCATGAAAAAGGGAATTATTGTCGTATTAAGTGGTCCAAGTGGTGTCGGTAAGGGCACTGTGCGTAGTTATTTAATGCAAGATAAGTCCTTAAACTTAAGATTTAGTGTTTCAATGACAACTCGTGATAAACGAAATGGTGAAGTTGATGGTGTTGATTACTTTTTTGTATCTCAAGACACGTTTGATGATGCTATTAAAAACGGAAAATTACTTGAATATACTCGATTTGTAGGGCATTCTTATGGGACTCCAAAAGATCATGTAGAAATGCTTAGAGAACAAGGTTTCAATGTTTTATTAGAAATTGAAACTGAAGGTGCGCACAATGTTATGAAACATTATACTCATGATGATTATGTTTCTATCTTTTTAACATGCTGCTCCCTTGATGAATTAGAAAAAAGAATTCGTGGAAGAAGAAGTGAACCAGACGAAGTTGTAAAGCAACGTTTAGCAAAAGCAAAACAAGAATTAACTCTTGAAAATGATTACGATTTTGTTGTTCAAAATGATTATCCTGAAAGAGCAGCCAATGAAATTGGCCAAATTATTAAAAATCATATTAAATAAATTTATAAAAATATAGAATTGCGTCCGATATTAATCTATGATTAATATTATAGAAATGGAGTTTTTATGATAACGATTACTATTTTAGGACTTGATCCATATTTATTGAGAGATATTAGCAAAGATTGCACTAAAAAACTTGCTGATATTTATGAATGCAAAAGCGAAGATATAGACTTTTTCTCACCTGAAGGACTCTATGTACATGAAGGTGTTGAACAAAATACATGGAACGTTCTTGTTCGTGTTCATGCTCCGTTAAAAGTGAAAGTAATGGAAAAAGATGCTGCAAAAATTTTACATGAATATATTAAAGATACTTGTGTTAATATGGCAATAGAATTTTATTATTATTCTCAAGATAATCGTTATGACTTTTTAAATAAAGATCATCCACGTTTTATGACTGAAGAAAATACAGTTGTTGAAGATAAAGAAGAATTTGTTCAAGAAGAGGGCGAAGAACCTTATTTAGGCAATATTTTTGAAGATTTTAATAAGAAAGAAAAATAATATGTCTACCTTAGAAATTGCAAACAAAACAATACTCGATTTATTTTTAAATCATCAACAATATCCTTTATCAGTTAATGGGTTTTTTGATGATTTAAAAATTGAAGATAAAGAAAGAATCGATTCGTTAAAAATTTTACATTTCTTTTTTGAGCATTATTTTTTCTATAAAGGAGTTACTTTTGAATTCTTTTCAAAAGAAACTAGAGAGTTAGTTGTTGCTACTGGAGTTGCCTTAGCTGCTATTTCTTATACTACCTATAATATGAACGAAGTAATGGTTTTCTATAAAAAAATTGTTGAAGAAAACGGCGAAACTGTTTCTCCACGTATTGAAAATGCTTTTGTTGCTATATCTAAACAAAAAGAAGACTATTCATTAGCAACAATTATTCCTGGTTCAGTTGTACATTTATCAATTAAATTTAATCTTCCGGTTTGGTTTATTAAAACTGTTTTAAGACAATATGGATTAGAGAAAGGTAAAGAGATTTTACCAATTTATAAGAAGCAATTTAATTATCATTTTGCTTTATGCTACTTTGTTGGAGATAAAGAAATTCCTTTTGATGATTTCAAGAAATATAAATTTGATAATGGCCTATATGAATACGTTTCTGAAGAAAGAGTTGGTAAAAGTGCCTTATTTTTAAATAAAACAATGATTCCAATTCAAAAAATGAGTTGTGAAATTTTTAAATATTTACCTATGTTTAATAATAAATATTTAACTTTATATCTTGGTGGTTATAATCCTTTATACAACGTTTTTATAAAAAAATATTCAAATAACAGTAATGTATTAAATATCGCTTCTAAAAAATTATTTGATAATAGAAGTTTACTCGATAATTCAGCAAATAATATTAAAAATATAAGTGTTTACCAATCTGATGAATCAGAAATGATTGCTCATTTAATTAGTAAACAAGATTTAGTTTTTTATATTCCTAAAACTTCAAATTTGTATTTATATATGTTTGATCCTACATATAGAGTGTTATTTGATAATAATGATTTAGATAGCATAATTAAAGAAGAAGAAAATGGCTTGTATCAATTAACTAAATTTGTTGCTGACAACGGTTTATTTGTATATTATGCTGAAACATTAAATAAAAAAGAAACAACTAACATAGTTAAAGATTTCTTAAACAAGAATAAGAGTTTTTCTCTATTAAATGAAGAGATAATTTTACCTTCATTAGAAACTGAATCTACTGTGTATTACGCAATTTTAAAGAGGAATAAAAATGATTAATTTATATGGCTTAACATTAGCAAAACTTGAAACATTAATGATTGGGGAAGGCGAGAAAAAATATCGTGCCACCCAACTTTATAAATGGATTTATGAAAAGAAAGCTAAAACTTTTGATGAAATGAGTGATGTTTCATTAAGGTTTAGAGAAGTTTTAAACGCAAAATATTCTTTAAAAAAACCTTCTATTTTTAAAGAACAAAGAAGTAGTGATGGAACAATAAAGTTATTATTAGAACTTGAAGATGGAAATAAAGTTGAAACAGTTTTAATGCGTTATAATTATGGAAATGTTGCCTGTGTAACGAGTGAAGTTGGTTGCAATATGGGTTGCGCTTTTTGTGCTTCTGGATTATTAAAGAAAAAAAGAGGTCTTGAAGTAGATGAACTTGTAGGTGAAGTTTTAGTACTTAATGATATTTTAGATTCTGAAGGTAATGGCGAAAGAATAAGTCACGTTGTTGTTATGGGAACTGGCGAACCATTTGATAATTATGATAATGTTATGGATTTTATAAGAATTTTAAATCATCCATATGGATTTAATATTGGTGCTAGACATATTACGGTTTCAACATGCGGTATAGTTGATAAAATAAAACAATACGCAAATGAAGGAATCCAAATTAATTTAGCTATTTCTTTACATGCTCCAAATGATGAAATAAGAAATAAAATTATGCCAATAAATAAAAAATATCCATTAAAAGATTTAATGGAAGCGATAAAATATTATCAAGCAGTTGCTGGAAGAAGAGTAACATTTGAATATATTTTATTAAGTGGAATTAACGATTCTTATGAAAATGCTATTGAGCTAGCTAACTTAATTAAAGGTTTAAATGCTTATGTAAATTTAATACCTTATAATCAAGTTGATGAATTAAAATATGTACGTAGCAGTGGAAATGCTGTTCATAATTTTATGGATACCTTAATAAAAGAGGGAATTAATGCTACAATAAGGAAGGAATTTGGGGCAGATATTGATGCCGCATGTGGACAATTGAGATCTAAAAATGAAAAAAAGATTTAGAGGCACATATTCATATCAGAAAGATATTGGAAAAGTTCGTTTAGCAAACGAAGACGAAACTGTTATTTGTGTAAATAGTAATGGTGATGTTTTACTTATGGTCGCTGATGGAATGGGTGGTCATCAAAAAGGTGATTATGCTTCTAATGAAACAATAAATTATATAAAAGATGAATTCCAATTAAGAAGTAAATTCTTATCTTTATTTGGTGTTCTTCAATGGTTACGAAAAGTTATTAGAGATGTCAATGCTCATTTATATTCAATAAGTGATAAAGATCAAACTTATAAAGGTATGGGTACAACCCTAGTTTTAGCCTATGTTTATAAGGATAAATTAATAGTTGCAAATGCTGGAGATTCACGTTGTTATTTATTTGCGGATAAGAAACTTAAGCAAATTACTGAAGATCAAACTTACGTTCACTATTTATATAATAGTGGTCAAATTACAAAAGAAGAAATGTTAACGCATCCAAAAAGACATGTTTTAATCAACGCAATTGGTTTATTTCCTTCTGTAAGTTTTGATTCTAAGATTTATGATTATCATGGAGAAACTATTTTATTGTGTAGTGATGGTTTATATAACAATATTTCTGAAAAAGATATTGAGAATATTTTAAAGACTGATCAATCTACTGAACAAAAAGTTGCATCTATGATTAGTGTTGCAAATTTTAATGGTGGTAGCGACAACATTTCTGTAGCCCTTTGGGAGTGTATTGATGATTAGTATAAATGATTTAATTAATAAGAGATATAAAGTTACCAATGTCTTAGGACATGGTGGTATGTCGGATGTTTTTGAAGCAAGAGATATTATTTTTAAAAGACCTGTTGCTATAAAAATTATAAAACCTGAATTTGCTGAAAAGCCTGAAAACATAATTCGTTTCGAGAATGAAGCACGTTTTTCTAGTGCTTTGAATCATCCTAATGTAGTTAAAATTTTTGATTATAATACTTATGACGGGTTGCCATATATTGTAAATGAATATGTAAAAGGACAAACATTAAGAGATTCTCTAGATTTTAAAAAACGTTTTGCTTGTAAAGAAGCTTGTAATATTATGCTACAACTTTGTGATGCTATGATTTATGTTCATTCAAAAGGCATTATTCATAGAGATATCAAACCACAAAACATATATTACGATGCCAATGGTGAGATAAAATTAGGAGATTTTGGTATTTCATTTTTGCTGAATTCTAATTTTAATGTCAATGAAAATAAGCGAGTTATGGGGACTGCTCAATATTTAGCTCCTGAAATTATTCGTGGTAAAACTCCATCATTTCAAAGCGATATTTATGCAATGGGAATTACTTTTTTTGAAATTTTAACAGGAAAAGTTCCTTTTGAAGGAAGTACTCCTGCAGAAGTTGCTGCTTTACAAATTAAAGAAGATGTTCCAAATCCAATTAAGATTATTCCAGATATTCCTAAAGAAGCGGGAGATATTATTTTAAAAGCTTGTAAGAAAGATCTTACTTTAAGATATAAAACTGTTGATGAAATGAAAGAAGATATTTTAAAACTATATAATAATAAGAAAGCGATGAAAAAAGGACGTGGTTTCTTTGCACGTATTTTTGGATTTAGTGTGGAATAAGCTATGAAAAATATAGAGATTTCTCCATCAATATTATCTTGCGATTTTCGTTATTTAGATAAAGAAATTAATTCAATTAAAGATTATGTTAAATATCTACATTTTGATGTAATGGATGGAAATTTTGTACCAAATATTTCTTTTGGCATCCCTGTTTTAGAATCTATTAATAAAGGTAATTATGGATTAGTAAATGATGTTCATTTAATGATCATTAATCCTTTAAAATATATTGATAGATTTATTGATGCAGGTGCTAATATAGTTACTTTTCATTATGAAGCATGTGTAAATGATATGGAAATTGATAAAGCTATTAATTTAATTCATTCAAAAAATGCTTTAGCAGGATTATCAATTAAACCTGGAACCGATATTTGTGCAATAATTCCTTTTGCTATGAAACTTGATTTAGTTCTTGTTATGTCAGTTGAACCAGGATTTGGTGGGCAAAAATTTAATCCAAATGCTTTGAATAAAATTAAAAGACTTGATGATTTAAGAAAAAAAGAAGGTTATCACTATTTAATTGAAGTTGATGGCGGAATTAATGAAGTTACTGGGAAAGAGTGTATTAATAACGGAGCGGATATTCTAGTTGCTGGAAGTTACATATTTAAAAATGAAGATAGGAAAAAGGCTTGTAATAGTTTAAAATAAAATTATGAAAATATTATTTCTTGTTTGCTTAGCGGCAGGTACAGTTATATTGGCATTATGCTATACTTTTGAAGCTATAAAATATGCACAAACTGGTGCCAAAAAGTTCAATATTTTAAATACTTTTCCTTTTGAAATTAATTCTTTTTCTCGTTTTAATAGAAATACATATTTTTTGTTTATTTTAGAAATCATTGGTTCTTTATTACTAGTACTTCCAAGCTTATTTTTTGCTCTTTCTACTGTTTCTAGCAATACAGTAAACATTGTTTCTCAAAATGTTAGTGCTTATTTATTATTTGCTTTCTTTACTTTAGATATCTTAGTTTTTAATATTTTACGATTTGTAAAATTAACAAATTATACAACACATTTAGTATTTGATTCCTTACTTATTATGTTTAATTTATTTATTATATTAACTGAATTTATTTTCTTTACTAATTCTGATTACCAATTTGTCATGCAAAACGATACTGTTCAAAGGATATCTTTGATTGTTATTACAATTATTCTTTTAATTGCTCAATTTGCTTTAATGGTTAATCCAAAATATAAAGACTGGGCAATGCTTGTTAAAGTTGATGCTGAAACAACTTCTAGACCAAAAGTATGCTATTTAGCAGTACTTGAATGGGGAAGTTTTATTGTAACTATTTTATCTTATATTCCAATTTTAATTGTTTTATTTTTCTAATTTAATTGTTTGAATTAAACCATTATTTATTCTGTTATTTACTTCACCTTGAATTAATGGATATACGTAATCTATAAAACTATCGTTGATAGTTTTATTTTTTTGATCAATATATTCTAAAGGTAAAAGTCTTTCATTATTTTTAATTTGTTCAAGAGAAAAGGTAGATAATTTAATTTTATAAGGATTGTTACTTATTCTTTTAATAATAATCATTTTATTGGTTTTACCTTTTATTGCTTCTTGAAATGCAAATTTTCCAACTTTTATAGCTTCTTTTAAATCCACCTTGCTAATAAGCATTGTATTTGCTCTTTGTAATAATGATAATTCAAATGCTCTAGTTTTATATTTAAATTCATGTTCAATTTTTTCTACTAAGAAATTACTAACTCCACCAAGTTGAATATGATTAAAGGCATCCATTCTTTTGCTTTCTTGGAAAATATTTAAATTATCTGAATTTTTTATTCCTTCACTTATGACTACTAAACAATGGTGCTTTTTTTCATAAATAGAATGAACTCTTTTTAAGAAATTATCTAAATCAAAAGCAACTTCTGGTACATAAATCAAATCTGGTTCAGCGCCACATAATTTTGCAAGTTTACTACTTGCCGTTAACCAACCAGCATTTCGTCCCATTACTTCAACTACATTGACACGACCATTTTTATAAGAATGATCATCATAATAGATTTCAGCTATAGCATTTGCAATATATTTTGCTGCGCTTCCATATCCAGGAGTGTGATCGCAATATAATAAATCATTATCAATTGTTTTTGGAATTCCAATACAGCAACATTCGTATCCTGATTTAGATAAATAATTTGAAATTTCATAACAACTGCTCATTGAATCATTTCCACCGTTATAAAAGAAATAACGAATGTTATATTTTTTAAAGACTTCTAAAATTCTTGCTAAGTCAGTTTTAGCCTTTTCTGTTTTTTCTAATTTATATCTATTAGAACCAAAATATGCTCCAGGAGTGTAGCAAAGTTTTTCTAATTCTTTATTATTAAAAACTTCAATTAAATCATTTTCTAATAGTCCTTCAATTCCAAAATGCATTGCATATACATGTTCTACAATATCTTTATTAGAGAATGCTTCTTTAAATAAGCCATATCCAGATGCATTAATTACACTTGTTGGTCCACCGGATTGGCCATACAAAACATTACCCTTGAGTCTCTTCATTTTTCTTCTCTTTTCTCTTCTTTTTGATAAATTCATTAACGTAATAAACAATATAGTAACTAATTATTCCATAAAGAGTTCCAAAGAAAATACCTGCAAGAACATCTGTTAAATAATGATGTAATAGTACAATTCTTGAAAAACCTATTAATATAGCAACAACATAAATTGTAATTATTAATCCTTTTAGTTCTTTTCTATTTTCTTTTTCTCTAAATATAAATATGAATAAATAAAAAGCTGCAATTGCAAAAGCAGTAGAAGTGTGACCACTTGGAAAAGAAGATCCACCAGGAGTCCATCCACCTGGTTCGAAACCTAAAGCTTCAAATGGTCTCATTCTATCAAAAATGTTTTTAACAATTACTTCATTAAATAAAGAGGCTAATCCAACTGTTATAATTGTTCCAATTCCCATAAATCTATTCTTTTTAGTAGTTATAAAAATTGCTCCTAATATTAAAAAGAAGATTCCTAAACTTGCTAAACCACTTAAAGAAATAAAAAGTTCTTTCAAAAAATTTGGAAACGAATCCCAATGTGTTCCAAAGAAGATTGATATTGTGTCATCTATTGGGTTAGACCATACTTTTGATAAAATCATATTATTATTTTACCATGCTTATAATTAAGTTTGAATTAAATAGTAAAATATTTAAATACCTATATAAATGAGTGATTTTTAAGAAAATAGTGTATAATTTAGGTAGTTTTTTGATAAATGTAAAGCATTCTTTACATAAAAGTAAATGATATTTGGTGTTTGAAATGGGGATGCAAGTATTAAATATTAAGTGTTCAGCAAGGAGGAAAAGTTATGACTATTGAAATTGCGAATAGATTATGTGAGTTTAGAAAAAAGTTTGGTTATTCACAAGAACAACTAGCTAATAAATTAGGTGTATCTAGACAATCTATATCTAATTGGGAAAGTGGAGAGGTTACTCCTTCCATTGATTATTTAAAAGAATTATCAAGTATTTATGAGGTTACATTAGATGAATTAGTTTCCACTGATAAAACAGTTGATGAATGTACTGCAAAAAAAGAAGAACAAAAAACAACTGAAAATAAAGAAGAAACGAATAAAGATGGAAGTAATGGTTTTAGTTACAATTATAAGAAGGATGAAGATGGCACAGAGCATTTTTCTTATGATGATGGTAAAAATAAAACAAAAGGCAAAGATAAAGTTAACATCTCTAAAGATGGCATTCATGTTGTAAGCGATGATGGAGATGAAGTACATATTTCTGCTAGTGGTATTTTTGTTAATGATGAATCTGTCAATGATATGATTCATGATGGGTATATGAAAGCAACTGATGATATAACTAAATCTAAAGAAAGACATAGAAAAGTTGAATCAGTATCTGGAATCATATATGGAATAATGAGTTTAATAATTACTGTTACTTATTTATTATTAGGTTTCTTATTACCAAATGGCGAAGGTTGGTACGTATATTGGACATTATTTATTTTAATTCCAGTAGTAAGTGAAATGATTAAAGCAATTGCTTATCATAAATTTACTTTAGTTCCTGTGTGGTGCTTTGTTACATTTGCCTTCTTATTTATTGGAATGAAATTTGGTTTATGGCATCCTTGGTGGATATTATTCTTATTAATTCCTATTTATTATTCAATATTTGGCCCAGTTGATAAAGCAATTAGAAGACATGAAATGAAAAAGTATGGTAAGAAAATTGTTATTGATGGAGAAGAAGTAAACATTGGTTCAAATAAAAGTGCAGTAAAAGATAGTGTTAGCTCTATTAAAGCTGGAGAAGATAGAATTAGAAATAACATTGATAATGTTAGAAAAGCTATTAATAATTTAGATGGTATAAGTGTCGAAGATTTAAATGACACTGTTGATGATTTAAAAGATGATATTGGTGATATTTTAGACGATATCGGTGATCTTAAAGATGATGTTGAGTCTTTAAATGATGATGAAAGACTAGTACCACATGAATTAGTGCAATTACGTAAAGAAATTGGAGTTCTTCGTGATGATGCTCAAAGATTAAGAGATGAATTATCTAATAAGAAAGATAGCATTAAAAGTAAACTAGATAATTAGTTAATTTAAAATAAATTTCTATATCTTGTTTTCCTCAAAGGTTGTATCCTATACAAGTAAAAAGGAGAAAAAGATGTTTAAAATTATTACTGATAGTAGTTCAAATTTAAATAACGATTACCTAAATAACGAAAAGAATGTAAAGTTTGCAAGTGTACCTTTAACAATTAGAATTGAAGATAAAGTTTTTGTAGATGATGAAAATATTGATATTGACGATTTATTAAACTCACTTAATAAGAGTAAGGTTAAAGCTTCTTCTAGCTGCCCATCTCCAAGTGAGTTTTTATCTACTTTTGATGATGAATGTTTCAATTTTGTTATCACTGTATCTTCTAAATTAAGTGGATCTTATAATAGTGCAATGGTTGCTAAAGACATGTATAAAAATAAAGATAATGTCTTTGTTATTGATTCTTTAAGTGCTGCTGGAGGATTAGAAATACTTGTTATTAAATTATTAGAATTAATTAAAGAAAACAAAAGTTTTGATGAAATTAAAGATGAGATTATTAAATATAGAGATTCAAGTAATGTTTTATTTGTTCTTGATAAATATGATAATTTTATTAAAAGTGGAAGAGTTAACAAAGTTATTGCTTTTATTGCAACTAAATTAGTTATTAAGCCAATTTGCTTTGGAGAAGATGGTGTAATAAAGATTAGAGCAAAGATTAGAACATATAAAGGTGCTTTAAAAACTATGGTTAATCACATTGGCATTATGTGTAAAGATGTTTCAAATAGAGTTTGTGTTATCACCTATACTAAATGCTTAGAATCTGCTTTATTTGTAAAAGATCTCATTGTTAAAACATATGCTTTTAAAGATATCAAGTTACGTGAAAATCGTGGATTATGTAGCTTCTATTCATTAGAAAACGGAATTATAGTAGCATTTTAATAGTAACAAAAAACATCTCCCGTTTGGGAGATGTTTTATTATTATCTAGAAGTATTATTTCTTTTCTTCTGGTAATTTTTCGATTTTATTTTTTGCCATACAATCATCGATTAATTGTACGCCACGTTTTAAGGAAAGATCACTCTTAACTTTTAAAACAGCAGGAACTTCTTCATATTTTTTCTTGCCACCTTCATCCTTTACAGGAATTGGTGAATCTTTATAATCTTTTGGTTTAAGTGCTAAATATAATTTAATAGATTTTCCACGAACAGTAATGAATGCATATTTTTCTTTATGTAATCTATATGTATCGCCTTCTGCAGAAACTCTTGATTTAACACCATAAGCTAATAATTCTTTTTGTAATTCGTAATATTTATCTCTAGTTGGTTTATCGAGTGTTTTAAGTTTATCAACGAATTTAACTCTTTCACCAACTTCTTTTTGTTTTACAACCTCATCAGCTTTTGGAGCAGGTGCAACTTTAACAGGTGCAGCCTTCTTTTCAACTGGTTTTGGTTCAGCTTTCTTCTCAGCAACTGGTTTCTTTTCTTCTACTGGTTTTTTCTCTTCAACAGGAGCAGCAACAGCCTTTACAGGTTCAGCTTTCTTTGCTTCATAAGTAATAAACCAATAAACTAAAGCAGCAATTAAACCACCAAGTAATGGACCACAGATGTAAATCCAAATTTCATTTAATGGTACAGAATTACCACCATAAATAGCAGCAAATACTGCAGGAGCAAGGCTTCTAGCAGGATTGACACTAGTTCCAGTTAATGGAATTCCAATTAAGTGGACAAGTGTTAATGATAAACCAATGACGATACCAGCAACATTGGAATATTTTTCTTTGCTTGTAACACCTAAAACAGCAAGTACGAAAACAAATGTTAATACGGTCTCAACACCAAAAGCATTGGTTTGGTAATTGTCAGCAGATAATGATTTTAGAACATCACTTGCTTGGTTAGCACCAAATCCACAGTTTGGTCCAAATACTAAGTATAAGAAGACACAACCAAGGAAGGCACCAGCAAATTGAGCAACTAAATAGACAATAAAATCAACAAATCCAAATGTTCTTTCTTTTTTTGGTTTTAAATAATTTGAAATTAAAACGCCAAAAGAAACTGCTGGATTAATGTGACAACCACTTACGTTACCGATAGAATATGCCATTGCACAAATTACGAGACCAAAGGATAAGGCAATTGCAACATCTTTTGCGGCTGAACCCATAGTTTCTCCCCAAGCGGTAACAGCACAAGCAGTACCACAGGCAAAAGCTACAAGGACGAAAGTTCCAATTAATTCAGCGACAGCTTTTTTAAAAAGTTTCATATTATGAAATTTCCTCCAGATAGATTTATTCTACCACAAATTTGCATACTAAAAGGAGTTTTTTTAAAAATTCATATGGTAAATGATAGGGTTTTTGAAAAATAAAGCTATTTTAAGAGCTCAATTATATCTTTTTCGAACTCTAAAGGCTCAGTACTAGGTTCAAATCTATTAACAATATTCCCTTTTCTATCTATTAAAAACTTTGTAAAATTCCATTTAATTCTTTTTCCAGTATTTACTGGACAATTCTCTTTTAAATATGTATATAGTGGTGCTTCTTTGCTTCCATTAACGTTTATTTTATCAAATTGTGGGAAAGCAATTGCAAATCTTAAGATACATCCTTCATGTATTTCTTTGCTAGTTCCAGGAGCTTGATGCAAAAATTGGTTGCAAGGAAAGTCGAGAATTTCAAACCCGTTAGATTCGTATTTTTTGTATAGATCTTCAAGGCCTTCATATTGATGAGTAAATCCGCATTTAGTTGCAGTATTAACAATAAGGAGAACTTTTCCTTCATATTTTTTAAAATCTACTTCTTTTCCTTCATAATCATTCATTTTAAAATCATATATATTCATAATATTTACCCCCTACTATATTTTAGTTTCTTCTTATAATAAGTTCAAATAGTATACGTATTTAGGTATAAAAAAATCCTCAATTAATTATTAAATAAAATAATAATTATAAGAGGAATATTTTTTATTTGGTGACCCTGAGGCGACTCGAACGCCTGACCCACAGCTTAGAAGGCTGTTGCTCTATCCAACTGAGCTACAGGGCCAGCGGGAATATATTATCATAATTAATGATTAATAACAATAATTTAATATTATAAAATTAATGTTTTCTAAGTTCAAAAAATATCATTTTTTCTAAATAAAATTCATATTATTATTCTACTTAATAGATTGAAAAAACGCATTATAAATGATATATTCTTTTAGTGTTTGAGGTTAGCAATTATGAGCGATATAAATGATAAGTTAATTATTATAATTAAAGATGCACTAGTAAAGGCTTTTAATTATGAAGATAAGTCCAATATGATAATGATAGAAACTCCAAGTGATATTTCACATGGTGATTATTCAACAAATTGTGCAATGCGTCTTGCAAAAATATTACATAATGCTCCAATAAATATTGCTGATAGATTAACTGATGAATTTAAAAAGAATGATTTATTTACTAAAGTAGAAGTTGTAAAACCAGGTTTTATTAATTTCTTTATCAAAAAAGATAGTATGACAAATTCATTAAAAGATATTTTAAATGAAAAAGATAAATATGGCAGCAGTGATTTTGGAAAGCAAGAAAAAGTAATGGTTGAATATGTAAGTGCAAATCCAACTGGAGATTTACATTTAGGTCATGCTCGTGGTGCTGCTTATGGAGATGCTTTAACTAGAATCTTAAAATTTACAGGATATGATGTTTTACGCGAATATTATGTTAATGATGCTGGACATCAAATTGATGTTTTAGCAAATTCATTATTTGAAAGATATAAACAAATTTTAAATTTACCTTTTGAAGAAGCAAATATTGGCTATCAAGGTAAAGATGTTATTAATTTAGCTCAAGGAATTGTAGATAAAGATGGAAATAAGTGGGTTAATGCTGATATTGAAGAAAGAGAAGAATACTTTAAAAATGTAGGAATTAATCTTGAACTTGATAAGATAAAGAAAGATTTAGCGCTTTATAGAGTAAGTTTTGATAATTTTACTAGTGAACGTTCTTTATATAAAAGGGGATTAGTTAGCAATACAATTGAATGTTTAAAAAAAGCAGGTTATACATATACTCAAGATGGTGCATTATGGCTTAGAACCACAGATTTTAAAGATGATAAAGATCGTGTATTAATAAAATCTGATGGAAGTTATACCTATCTTGTTCCTGATATTGCTTATCATAAAGATAAATTTGATAGGGGCTATACTCATTTAATTAATTTATTTGGGGCTGATCACCATGGTTATATTGCTAGATTAAAAGCAGGTATTAAAATTCTAGGATATAATCCTGATAATTTAGAAGTTGAAATAGTACAAATGGTTCGTATTATGGAAGGTGATAAAGAAGTTAAAATGTCAAAGCGTACGGGAAATGCTATTACTATTCGTGAATTATGTGAAGATGTTGGTGTTGACGCTGCAAGATATTTCTTTTTATGCAAACCTTTAGATTCTCATTTTGATTTTGATTTAGAACTTGCAAGAAAGCAATCAAGTGAAAATCCAATATATTATATTCAATATGCTTATGCACGTATGATGTCAATTCTTAAAAAAGATGATAGCTATGAAATTAAAGATTATTATCCATTACTTACAAAAGATAAAGAAATTGAATTAATTAAAGTATTAAGTGAATTTAAAAACGAATTAATTAATATTAGTAAAAATAAAGATGTTAATTCCTTAACAAATTATTGTTATAAATTATCAAGTTTATTCCATTCTTATTACACAGAAGAAAAAGTGCTTGTTGAAGATAATATAGCTTTAAGTAAAGAACGTTTAGCACTTATTAAAGCTTGTTCAATTACTCTTAAAAATGCCTTAAATTTATTAGGAATTGAAGCAAAGGAGAAAATGTAATGATTGAACGTTATGAAGTTAAAGAAATTAGTGATTTATTTACATTAGAAGCTAGGTATAACGACTTTTTAAAAGTTGAACTAAGTGTTTTAAAGGCATATGTTCAATTAGGTATTGTACCTGATAAAGATTTTAAGAAAATAAAAGAAAACGCTAAAGTTGATGTTGATTATATTAATCAACTTGAACTTGAAACTAAACATGATGTCATTGCATTTACTCGCTCATTAGCTAAAAATTTAGGTCCAGAAAAGAAATGGATTCATTATAATTTAACTTCAACTGATGTTGTTGATACATCTTTAAGTTTAGCCTTGAAGAAAGCTGATGTTATTATTTTAAATTCCTTAAAAGAATTAAGAGAAACATTAGTAAAGAAGGCAATTCAATATGAATACACTCCAATTATTGGTAGAACGCATGGAATTCATGGAGAAGTTACTTCTTTTGGCCTTAAATGGGCTTTATATGTTGATGAATTAGACCGCGATATTGAACGTTTTAATTTTGAAAGAAAAAATGTTGAAGTTAGTAAGATTAGCGGAACAGTTGGTAATTTTGCAAATTTGCCTTATGAAGTTGAAGGATTGGTTAGCAATGATTTAGATCTTGAGCGACCAAATATTTCTACCCAAGTTTTATCAAGAGATCGTTTAGTTGGTTATACCTGTTCTTTAGGTTTAATAGCTTCTTTATTTACAAAAATTGCTACTGAAATTCGTTTATTAAGTCAAACAGAAATTAATGAAGTTAATGAATATTTTTCTAAATCACAAAAAGGAAGCAGTGCAATGCCTCATAAAAGAAATCCTATTGGATGTGAAAATATTTGTGGTTTAAGTAGGATGGTTATTAGTTCTATTAATGTAGCAATGGATAATAATATTTTATGGCATGAAAGAGATATTTCTCATTCTTCCACTGAAAGAATATATCTTCCAGATGATTTAAACTTAATTGTTTATATGTCTAGAAGACTTAATAATATAGTTAGTAAACTTGTAGTTAACGAAGAAAGAATGAGCGAAAATATCAACATGACTTATGGAGTAATCTATAGTGGTCGTGTTATGAACTATTTAATTGATAATAGAGAAGTTACTAGAGAAGAAATTTATGATTCTATACAAAAATTATGTTTTGAAGCTATGGAAAGCAAAGTTAATTTAAAAGATTTAATTTTAAATGATTCTTTCTTTAATAAATTAATATCTAAACAAGAAGTTGATGAATTATTTGATTACCAATATGTTTTTAAAAACATTGATAAAATATATAAGAAAGTAGGTATTTAGTATGTTGAATTCTTTAGTTGTCGTTGGTGCTCAATGGGGAGATGAAGGTAAAGGAAAAATTACAAATTATCTTTCAAGTAAAGCTGATATTGTTGTTAGATATCAAGGTGGGAATAACGCTGGTCACTCAGTAGCTTTTAATGGTAATACTTATCATTTACAAACTATTCCTAGTGGAATATTTGATGATAGTAAATTAAATGTATTAGGCAATGGAATGGTTATAAATCCACTCGCGTTATATGGTGAATTATTTACTTTAAAAGCTGAGGGGTTTAAATGTGAAAATTTCATTATCTCTAGCAGAGCCAACGTGGATTTAGAATATCACCTTAGTTTAGATGGTTTAATTGAGAATCTTTTAAAAGAAAAAAAGATTGGTACAACCAAAAAAGGAATCGGACCATGCTATACCGATAAGATTAGTAGATTTGGTGTTAGAATGTGTGATTTTGTTAGCGGTGATTTTCCAGAAATTTATCGTAGACAATTGAGCGCTCGTAATAAAGAAATTGCTTTATTAGGTGGTGTAGAAATTAATTATGAAGAATCAATGAAAAAATACGAACCAATTATTGAATTCTTAAAGCCATATGTTAAAGATACAATTTCAATATTAGCAAAAGCAAAAGAAGAAAATAAAAAAATATTATTTGAAGGAGCACAAGGAACAATGCTCGATGTTGATTTTGGAACATATCCTTATGTTACTAGTAGCAACACTATTTCTGGTGGCGTTTTAACTGGAAGTGGGATTGGTCTAGGAAATGTTGAAGGTTGTTTAGGAATTGTTAAAGCTTATACAACTAGAGTTGGTGAAGGACCATTTGTTGGTGAGCAAAATAATGAAATTGGAGACAAAATAAGAGAATTAGCTCATGAATATGGAGTTAATACTCATCGTCCAAGAAGAATTGGCTGGTTAGATTTAGTTCAACTTAATTATAGTAAGAATGTTAATGGATTTAGATATATTGCATTAATGTTACTTGATATTCTTGGTAATCTTGATGAATTTAAAGCTATTATAGAATATAAACTTGATGGAAAAGTAATTGATTATTATCCAGCTAGCTTAAAAGAACTTGAAAGAGTTGAACCTGTATACAAAACATTTAAGAGTTGGAAGAAAGATATTTCAACTTGCACAAAATATGAAGATCTTCCAAAGGAAGCTAAAGAATATATAGATTTTATAGAAAAGTACTTAAAAATTAAGGTTGCAATTGTTAGTGTTGGTCCTGATAAAGATCAAACTATTATTAAAGAAAAAATATTTTAAAAATAGATTAAAAAAGTCGCTTGAAAAAAAGCGATTTTTTTTGTAAATGTTTTTGAAATAAAAAAAGACTAAAATATTTTTCAAAAAAAATGCAAAAAAAGTTATTAAAAAAATATTAATAATTTGAAATTTTTATTGTAGGTTTTTTGTCGATTATGACGATAAAATCTTTACTTTTTGTTTTTCAAATTTTTTTAAAAAAATAATGTGTTAAAAATGTATTGTATTTTTTTCAATTTAAGAATATATTTTTACTAGATTTTTATTATATATATTTTTTAAAAAAATCTAACAATTTTTTGGAGGGTATAAAGATGGAAAATGAATACATTGTTGAACTTAAAAATGTTTCCAAAATCTTTGATGATGAGACTACTGCTGTTGATGATTTTAATCTTTATGTTCGTAAAGGGGAATTTGTTACTTTTCTAGGACCTTCTGGTTGTGGGAAATCAACCACTTTAAGAATGATTGCTGGTTTTGAATTTCCTACGAAAGGTGAGATTTTATTACGTGGAAGAGATATTACAAGAATGGCGCCAAATAAAAGACCTATTAATATGGTTTTTCAACGTTATGCTTTATTTCCACATTTAGATGTTTATGATAATGTTGCTTTTGGTTTACGTTTAATGAAAATTCCAGTTGTTATTATGGATAATGATGGTAAACCAGTTTTAAAAATTAATCACAAAAAAGTTAGAGAACTTAAAAGCGATTATAGTTATTTAAAACATGATAAACATTTAACCAAAGAAGAAAAAGAAGCTGCTTTAATTGAAGCTCAAAAGAAGATTGATGCTGCTAAAACTACATTAGAGCAAGCTTATAAATATAAAAAACTTACAAACAAAGAAATTGATGCTAAAGTTGCACGTGCTTTAAAAATTGTTGATCTTGATGCTCTAGAAGATAGAGATATAGCAACCTTAAGTGGTGGACAACAACAAAGAGTTGCTATTGCTCGAGCAATTGTAACTGAACCAGAGATTCTTTTACTTGATGAACCTTTAGGTGCGCTTGATTTAAAGATGAGAAAAGATATGCAACTTGAACTTAAGGATATGCATAAAAAATTAGGTATTACATTTATATATGTTACCCATGATCAAGAAGAAGCTTTAACAATGTCAGATACAATTGTTGTTATGAAAGATGGAGTTATTCAACAAATTGGTGACCCAATGAAGATATATAATGAACCTAAAAATGCTTTCGTTGCTGACTTTATTGGTGAATCTAACATCTATAATGGAACAATTATTGATAAGTTGATGGTTCGTTTCTTAGGACATAACTTTAAATGTTTAGATAATTATCCTTTAAATGAAAAAGTTGATGTAGTAGTTAGACCAGAAGATGTCATTATCCATTCGTTAGATAAGGGAATGATAAATGGTAAAATTGTTACAAAGATTTTTAAAGGTGTTAATTATGAATATACCTGCATGATTGGTAAAAACGAATTAATGGTTAAATCTACAAAAGATTATCCTCTTAATGATATGGTTGGTTTATCGATTGAACCAAATGGAATTCAAATTATGAAGAAAGATTTTATTACTAATATTTATACTGATGCTTGGATTAATAAAGATAACAAAGTAATGATTGATGATTCTCCATTTGATTGCGATTTAACGCAACTCATTCCAGGTTCTACCATGGATGAAGATGGTTATATTATAAGTAAAGATAAAAAACATAAATATTATTTTAATGATGCTGATGTAGTAGCTGAAGTTGATATTAAAGATGTAAATTTACTTGATGAAATTACTGGAGATGGTGTTCAAGCAACAGGAGAAATTGTTGATGCAGTTTATAAAGGTGATCACTATCAACTTATTGTTCGTACTGCAAATGAAGAAGATTTTGTTCTTGAAACACAATATACTTATAACTTAAATGATAAGGTTGGTATTCATATTGATAAAGAAAATATAAGGTTACGTCTTAAAAAAGAGGTAAGTGAATATGAGATTTAGGTTTCAAAGAAAATATCTTTGTATACCATATGTACTATTTCTTATCTTATTTGTCGTTTTACCTATTTTATTAATAGTATATTATGCATTTACAGATAGTGATGGATTCTTTTCTTTTAGTGCTTTTATAGATTTCTTTTCTTCTACAGCAAAAATTAATGTTTTAATTAATTCACTTATGTTTAGTTTAGTTAATACAATTATTTGTTTAATAATTGGTTATCCTTTGGCTTATTTATTAGCTAATTCTAAATTTAATAAGAATAAAGTATTAGTCATGTTATTTGTTACTCCAATGTGGATTAATTTTGTTTTAAGAACATGGGCTACAAGAGATGTTTTAAATTGGATTGGTATAAGTGGTGGAAATAATCCATATTTAGCAACATTAATTGGTTTAGTTTATAATTATTTACCTTTTGTTGTTTTGCCATTATATACCACAATGTTAAAGCTTGATAAATCACAAATAGAAGCCGCTGTTGATTTAGGTTGTAATAGAATTCAAGTATTTACAAAATCTATTATTCCTCAATCAATTCCAGGTGTAATTAGTGCTTCAATGCTTGTTTTTATGCCTACAATGTCAAGTTATGTTATTAGTGATGTTTTAAGTGAAGGCAAGATTACTTTATTTGGTAACTCTATTTTCCTTAGTTTCTCTAATTCACAATGGAATGTTGGAAGTTTTATGTCTTTATTAATGTTAATTATTATTGGTGTATCAATGCTGATTACTCGTAATTTCACTGAAAAAGATGAGGAGGTAGAAGCACAATGGTAAAGAAAATATTTGCAAAATGTTATATTTATTTCATTTTATTATTAATGTATGTACCAATCCTCGTTTTAATTGTATATTCGTTTTCTAATGCCTCTCAAATTGGTGATCCATTAGGTAGTTTTAATTTTGATTTATATGCAAAACTATTTAGAAATGAAGAAATAATGAAAGCTTTAGGAAACACTGTTATCCTTGCTTTAATTAGTGCTTTTGTTTCTACAGTTTTAGGTACTTTAGGAGCTGTTGGTACATTTTATTGTAAGAAAAAAACTAAAGCAGTTATTGAAAATATCAATCAAATCCCAGTTGTAAATGCTGAAATTGTTATTGCTTTAAGTTTAACTTTTGTATTTGTATTATTAGGTAATGTTATTTTTAGAGCTAATATATTTAGTTTCTGGACTTTATTAATTGGTCACGTTGTTTTAGGCGCACCTTTTGTTTATTTAAATGTTAAACCTAAATTAATTCAAATGGATCCTTCTTTATATGAAGCAGGTCTTGATCTAGGTTGTTCACCACGTCAAGCAATTGGCAAAATATTACTTCCTGAAATTTTACCTGGTGTTTTAAGTGGATTTATGATTGCGATTACTTTATCTTTAGATGATTTTATTGTTTCTGCATTCACTCGTGGGCCAGGTTTATTAAGTGGAAACGAAAGCATTCAAACACTTTCAACATATATTCAAAGTGTTATTAAAAAGAAGGCTGTTCCAATTGAATTACGTGCATTAACGACATTGATTTTTATCTGTGTTATTGTTGCAGCTTTACTTGTTACCCTTTATCAAAATAAGCAACCAAATAAGGGCAAACATAAGAAATGGAGAAACTAATTATGAAAAGAATTAAAAATTTAACTAGTATTCTCTCCCTTGTAGTAATGAGTTTATTTATTACAAGTTGTGGTGGAAGTAATACTGAAACTGATGATACCATTTATTTACATGTTTATAATTGGCAAGATTATATTTATCAATATGATCCTGATAATGGTTATGAAGAAAAAGATATGGTCGATCAATTTGAAGACTATATTAATGCTGATGAAAATAAAGCTAAATATGGTTTAACTAAAAATGTCAGTGTTATTTATGATACTTTTGATACTAATGAAACCATGTATAACGAATTAAAACTTAATAAATCTAGTTATGATTTAATTTGTCCAAGCGATTATATGATTCAAAAGTTAGCTTTAAATTTAGCAAATATTGATTCGTGTGCTATTCAAAAAATTGATTATGATAAAGTTCCAAATTATAAAAAATATGTTTCAAAGTTCTTAACTGAACAAAATATGGATAAAGTATTAATTGATGAAACAGATTCTTCAAAAGGTGTTTTAAGTGACTATGCACTAGGATATATGTGGGGTACGCTAGGAATTTTATATAATCCTAGTTATGGAAACATGGCTAATGCTGGTTATGATGAAGAAACTGTAATAAGTGATTTTACTCAACCAAATTCATGGGATGTTTTATGGGAAAATTCTACTTACGCATCATCTGCTTCTATTAAAGATTCAATTCGTGACACATATGCGATGGGAATCATGCATGTTTATAGTGATGAATTTAAAGAAATTTATGAGCAGCATGAAAACGGTACGCTAAATGATAGTGATTATCACGATAAAGTTAGTGAATTATTTAATAAATGTGATGACACAACAATTGATAATGTTGGTTCAGCCTTAAAAAAATTAAAGAATGATATTTATGGATTTGAAGTTGATACTGGTAAGACTGATATTGTTACTGGAAAAGTTGGAGTTAATTTAGCTTGGAGTGGTGATGCTGTCTATTCAATGGATCAAGCTGAAGAACAAGAAAATTATTTATATTATGCTTTACCAAGTTATGGTGCAAATATTTGGTTTGATGGGTGGTGCATTCCTGAAAGTGTAACAGGAGAACATTTATCTGCAGCTTACGCTTTCTTAGATTTTATTAGTTCACCATCAAGTGCTGCTATGAATATGGATTATATTGGATATACACCATTTATTGCTGGTGATGATGTATTATCACTAGTTCACGATTGGTATGATTCTGATGATGAAACTGATGTTGTTAGTGAGCCATATGATTTAAGTTATTTCTTTGAAGGAACTCTTGAAAATGCTGATAGTGACCCTGAAATATATTGTTATACTGATCAAGTAGAAAGACAATTACATGCTCAATATCCACAAGAAAAAGAGATTTCACATTTAGCAATGATGAAAGATTTTGGACGACAAAATGATAAAGTTGTTACGATGTGGGAAGATGTTAAAGTTAATCCTCTTCCAATTTGGGTTACTATTATTGTTATTGTAGCGTTAGTTGGTGGAGTCGCATATTTAGGTAGTTATAGAGTAATTAAGAAATATAGAATTAAAAAAAGAAAAGCATTACGTGAAAAATAATATATAATAATTAAACAAGGAGGTAAATGTATGAAAAAATTAGCTAGAACATTATGTTTAAGTTCAGTTTGTTTGTGCTTACTTGTAGGTTGTAGTGATACACCTGTAACTCCTATTTTAACTACTTGGAGTGATGCTGATGTTTCTAAAATGGAATCAGTTTTAGGAGATGGATATACATTACCTTTTTATTATTTAGGTGATGACTATTCGGTCGAAGTTAAAGGTCAAACCGATAGACCTGATTGTATAGTATATTCTATTAACCAAACAACAAAAACTGATCAAGATAATTATTATAGTGAGATAGTAAAAGAAGGATGGACTTTAGATACTTCTTCTTCTGAAAATAAAACATATTATTTTGATAAATATTTAACTACTGATGATTATGATTATGTAATTACTTTATTAACTTATGGAGCAGATTCTAATCCAAGTGATAGTGGACTTTTAACAGTTACTGGGCAAATGTTTAGGATGTATGATAATTGGTCTAATGATGAACAAAGTAAAATAAAAGAAGCCTTAGATGGCAATTTAATTCCTTTTTCATATCCATTTACAAGTCCATATTTTAATTCTTATAGTATTACTTATGGTGATGGTACATTCCTATTAAAAGCAAATTATAAAAGTGCTTGGTCAACTTGTGTTGGTGGATATGATGCTACATTAAGAAATGATGGATATACATTAAATGATGAAAGTTCAGTAAAAGATGTTGGAAAATTTGTTTATGATAAAGCAATAAATGATACAACCAATCTAGAAGTTTCGATTTGTTGTTTATATGGTGGAAGTTGTGTTATGACCGAAGGCTTCTTAAAAGTTGAAGCTAAAATTGTAACGAAGTAAAAAGTATTTCAAAAGCTTAGTTAATTGTGATATATTAATTAAGCACTTGCTTCCTTAGCCAAGTTGGTAAGGCAATTGACTGCAACTCAATGACCGATGGTTCAAATCCGTCAGGAAGCTCCAATTTTTAAAAATAACCCGTTTCAAAAGAAGCGGGTTTTTATTTTAAACGATAAATGATAGGGTTTTTGAAATTGGTAGTAGTTATCTGGTAGATATTGTAAAGAAAAATATATATTAAAAGTGATCTATTTTTCGTATAATAAAAAAAGAGGAATTCTTATGAAATGTTCTAAATGTGGTAATGAAGTTAAAGATGATGAAAAATTTTGTTCTAATTGTGGAAGTAAAATAAGAAAGATAAGTAACGTAGAGATCATAAAAAACATTGTTTTTATTGTTTTCTTTGGGATTGCTATTTGTTGCTGTTTTGGTCTTTTATTTACTAGATTCATGGTTGGTTCTAGTGATGTTTATTTTCACAATGAAAGTTTTATTGATTTCTGTAAGCAACTTTCTAGTGTGTTTTCTGCAACAAGTGATGGTAGTAGTATAATTGAAGAATATCTAACCATGGGGCGTTTTGAATATTGTTTTTTAGTTGTAGCTGGTTCAATCTTTTTAATAATAGTTGTTGTTAATTCAATTGTTGGAATTGTAAGAGCAATTTTAAATTTATGTGGCGTAAAAAAATATGATTTATTTAAAACATCTATGGAAATATGCAAGACATATATGGCATATGCTATAGTTATTGGGGCATTCTCTAGTTTAGAAGTAGTTCTTGAAATGAAAGACGGAACAACAAATCAATATTTATTTGACATTGCATATGTTGATATTTATGGTGCTTCTTTATTAGGTGGTGTCATTAATTGTGTAGCTATCTATATTTTTAATTCTGTATTTAAAGTTATTGATTCTAGAAAAGTTAGTGGTAAAGTATTTGTCTCAAACTTAATGACAACGATTATAAGTAGTATTGTTTATTTATCAATTCTTTCAATGCCACTTGCATTTTTTACTTTTGTTAAAACAAGCGAAGATGTGACATTTAATTTATATGGTTTACTTTCTGGATATAATTATTTAAGCAATTATCAAATTACAATTGCGGTTTTTGGACTTATTGGAATTTTTAGTATAAATGAGATTTTATTTAATAATATTAGAAATGTTTATTATTATGGTAAGAAGAAGATTTTTCCTAGTTTACAAATTTTCACTTCTGGAGTAGCACTTACTTTTATTGTTGTTGCTTTAATTCTATTAGCTGTTTATTCAGGTGTTTCTACAACAAATAGTAGTAACTTCCTTACATTTGGTCCTGGATTAATTGTGGCACTTGTTTGTGGTTGCTTAATATTAGGTATGAATATTGCTAATAAATATTTGCTAGCTAAACAAAAGTAAATTAATATATCATTAATTTTTCTTAAAATTACTTCATTGAATTGAAAAAGTAGTATCAAAAAGCATAAAATATCTATAATTTATAAGGAGAATTAATGGTGCTTTATTTTATTATTATTACTTATAACAATACTAATAAATGAAGGACTTATTACGCATAAAAACATCAATTTTTGATGTTTTTATTTTATATTAAAAAGGAGATTATTATGTTAGATTTAGAAAATTTAGAGACGGGATTAACATTTGATGATTTATTGCTTGTTCCACTTAAAAGTGATGTTTTACCAAGAGATGTATCTTTAAAAACAAGATTAATAAAAGATATTTATTTAAATGTTCCAATTGTAAGTGCTGCAATGGATACCGTTACTGAATCAAAACTTGCTATTGCTCTTGCTAGAGAAGGTGGTTTAGGTTTTATTCATAAAAATATGTCTATTGAAGATCAGGCTCATGAAGTTGAACTTGTAAAAAGAAATGAATCAGGAATGATTTCAAATCCAATAACTTTATCTCCAGACAATACTCTTTCAGATGCTGAAGAATTATTAAATCAATATAAAATTAGTGGTTTACCAATTATTGATAAAGGGCATCATTTACTTGGTATTATTACAAATAGAGATATCAAATATAAAGAAAAAGATAGTGATGTTAAAGTAAGTGAAATAATGACTAGAGAATCATTAGTTACTGCTAAAGTTGGAATTACTCTTGATGAAGCAAAAGAAATATTATGGGAGCATCGTATTGAAAAATTACCTATAGTTGATGAAGAAAATGTTCTTGTAGGTTTAATTACTAGTAAAGATATTGATAATGCAAAAGACTTCCCAAACGCTACAAAAGATAAGCAAGGTAGATTAAGATGTGGGGCAGCTCTTGGAGTTAATAAAGATGCTATGAAAAGATTAGCAGCTTTAGTAAAAGCAGGTGTTGATGTTATTGAAATTGATAGTGCCCATGGCGATACTCAAAACGTTATAGATTTAGTAAAAGAAATTAAGATTAAATATAAAGAATTACCTGTTATTGCGGGTAATATTGTTACTGCTGAAGCTGCAAAAGATTTAATTGATGCTGGAGCTGATTGTTTAAAGGTTGGAATTGGTCCTGGTTCAATTTGTACTACTAGAATTATTAGTGGAGTTGGTGTTCCACAAATGACTGCTATTGATAATGTTGTTAGATATGCAAAAACAAAGAATATTCCAGTTATTGCTGATGGTGGTATTAAATATAGTGGAGATATTGTTAAAGCTTTAGCTGCTGGTGCTAATTGTGTAATGCTTGGTAGTTTACTCGCTGGAACAAAAGAAGCTCCAGGAGATGAAATTGTTTTTAATGGAAGAAGATTTAAGAGTTACGTTGGAATGGGTAGTTTAGCTGCTATGAAACGTGGTAGTGCAGATCGTTATTTCCAAAATAAAAATACTGAAACAAAGAAACTTGTTCCAGAAGGAATTGAAGCTAGAGTTGCTTATAAAGGTGAATTAAGTGACACGATTTATCAATTATGTGGTGGAATCCGTAGTGGTATGGGTTATTGTGGTTCAAAAGATATTCTTACATTACAAGAAAAAGCTAAATTTATTAGAATTACAAATAATGGCTTAAAAGAATCACATCCTCATGATGTTGATATAACTGTAGAAGCACCAAATTATTCAAAATAGGAGATTAGAAAATGGAAAGCGATAAGATTATTGTTTTAGATTTCGGCAGCCAATATAACCAATTAATATGCCGTAGAATTAGAGAAATGAACGTTTATTCATTACTTTTACCTTATGATACAAAAGCTAAAGATATTGTAGATTTAAAAAATGTTAAAGGTATTGTTTTATCGGGTGGTCCAAATAGTGTTTATGATGAGGGAAGTTTTAGAGTAGATGAAGATATTTTTAAAATTGGTATCCCAGTTTTAGGAATTTGTTATGGAATGCAACTTATTTCTTATTTAAATAAAGCAAGTATTATTCCTGGAAAGCATAAGGAATATGGTGGTAAAGAAATTAAAGTTGATAATACTTCCTTATTATTTAAAGGAACTCCAGAAAAACAAATAGTGTGGATGTCTCATGGAGATAAAGTTGATACTTTACCAAGTGGATTTAAATGTATTGCAAGTAGTAATGATACTCAATATGCTGCTATTTCAAATGCAAACCAAGGGGTTTATGCAGTACAGTTTCATCCTGAAGTAAGAAATACAGTTTATGGAAATAATATTCTTCATAATTTTGTTTTTGAAATTTGTAAGGCTTCAAACAATTGGACAATGAAAGATTTTATTTCTCAAAAAGTACAAGAAATTAAAGAAACTGTAAAAGATAAAAAGGTATTGCTTGGAATTTCAGGTGGAGTTGATTCTACTGTTGCTGCTGTTTTAATTAGCAAAGCAATAGGAAATAATTTAACATGCATGTTTATTAATCATGGTCTATTAAGACAAAACGAAGCTAATGAAGTAATGGAAAGATTTAATAATAAATTTAATATTAAAGTCATTAAAGTAGATGCTTCTGAAAAATTTTTAGGCAAATTAAAAGGTGTTACTGATCCTGAAACAAAACGTAAGATTATTGGTGCATTATTTATAGAAACTTTTGATGAAGAATCAAAAAAATTAGGTCACTTTGATTTCTTAGGTCAAGGAACACTTTATACTGATGTTATTGAATCAGGAACAAAGACTGCAAAAACAATAAAATCCCATCATAATGTAGGTGGATTACCTAAAGATATTGATTTTAAATTAATTGAACCATTAAATAAATTGTTTAAAGATGAAGTTAGAGAACTTGGTAGAGAACTTGGAATTGATAATGAATTTGTATCTCGTCAACCATTTCCAGGGCCAGGTTTAGGAATTAGAGTAATTGGAGAAATTACTCCTGAAAAACTTGAAATAGTACGTAGGTCAGATGCTATTTTAAGAGAAGAAATTAAAAATGCTCATTTAGAAACTAAAATATGGCAATATTTTACTTGTTTACCAGGATTTAAAACTGTTGGAGTTATGGGTGATAATAGAACCTATTTTTATACAGTTGCAATAAGAGCAGTAACTTCAATTGATGGAATGACTGCAGATTGGGCAAGAATTCCTTATGATGTTTTAGATATTATTTCACGTAGAATTGTTAATGAGGTTCCTTCTGTTAATCGTGTAGTTTTAGATATAACTAGTAAACCTCCATCAACTATTGAATACGAATAAATTTTATGAAGTTTTTAAAAATAGGCTTTGTTTTATCTTTCATCTCTTTAGTTATTGGTGCTTCCTTTCATGATTTTAGAATGCATCCAGAGAATGTAGATAATTATAATTTAGGTGTGAATATGGGTGTTTCTATGATATCTATATTTGTTATCTTTTTGCTTTTAGGAATTGTATTAGTAGTTATATATAAAAAGAAAAGTAAAAATAAATAAGCAATATTAGATGTAATGCTTATAATCTATAATTTTATAGATGAAATATTTCTTTATTTATTTTAAGATAATAAAGTATGGTGCATGGGGTTTTATATTTATTAACAAGTATAATTAGTTCGACATTAATATATTATTATTGTGGATTATATAACATTTGGTGGTATTGCTTTTTTGTGCCAATTTTATTATTAATTGGCTTTTTTATTGCTGCTTTTATAGTAGATATCTTAATTAAATTTATATTTTCTTTATTTATAAATGTTAATAAACCAATTAAAAAGAGAAGCAATTTCTTTTATTGGATTACTATTGATATGACTAGATTTTTATTTTTTATATGTAATATTAAAGTAAATATTATAAATAAAGAAAACTTAATAAAAGAGCCATCTTTAATTGTTTATAATCATATCTCGGATTGGGATCCAATGACTTTAATGAAGATTGTTCATGGAGTTAAAGTAACTTGTATTACTAAACCAAGTAATTTGAAAATATTTGTTGCAGGAGCTTTTATTCATAAAGCAGGTTTTATTTCTATTGATAGAGAAGATAATGTAAAAGCTATTAAGTCAATTTTAGAAGCCTGTAAATATATTGAAAATGGAACGAGTGTAGTTTTAGCTCCTGAAGGAACAAGAGCAAAAGATTTAGTGCTAAAAGATTTTAAACCAGGTTCTTTTAAGATTGCTACTAGAAGTAAATGCCCAATTCTTATTACATCAATAAAGAATACAAATCTTGTTGGTAAGAATGCTCCTTTTAAAAGAACTAATGTTTATATAAATATTATTAAAATATTACGTTATGAAGAATATAAGGATATGACTACTGTTGATATTGCTAAATATTGTCATGATTTAGTAGCATAAGATTTAAAAAAATAAAAAATATTTTTCAAAATATTCATAGAAATAAGAATAAGCACCGATTAGAACGGTGTTTTTTAATATAATAATATTTTTAGCAAACATATTGACAGAGTGCTAATTTCGTATATAATATAGTTAGCACTTGAGAAATTAGAGTGCTAAATATAAAACTTATAGGAGGATTTATTTATGAATAATTTATTTGTTAGTAAGAGAGATGAATTGGACCCATTTTTTGATGATTTATTTGATTTTTCAGAGGATAGAAATCACTCATTAATGAAAACCGATATTGAAGATAAAGGTGGTAATTATGAAATGAGTATTGATATGCCAGCTGTTAAAAAAGAAGATGTTAAAGTTTCTTTAGATAATGGTTATTTAACCGTTAGTGCTGTTGCCAATAAGAACTATGATGAAAAGGAAAAGAAAGGTAACTATGTCCGTAGAGAAAGATATTATGGATCTTATAAACGTAGTTATTATATTGGTGAGCAATATAAACAAGAAGATGTCAGTGCAAAACTTGAGAGCGGAGTTTTAACTCTTGACATCAAAAAACCTCTTGAAAAGAAAGATAACGAGACCAAATTCATTTCTATTCAATAAGGTTGTCTTTATATAAGACTAAAAATGTAGGTTCTAAAGCCTACATTTTTTTATGAAAGAGTTATTTCAAGAACCATCATTATGGCAAAACCAAACATTAATGACCAAATACCAAAATGAGGGTTTTTACTTTTTTGAAAGTTAGGCATTAAATCTTCAACAACTGCATAAACCATTGCTCCACCTGCAAAAGCAAGTAACCAAGGCATTAACCAATCAATTGAATTTGATAACAATATTGCTAAGAAGGCAAAGATTGGTTCTACAATTCCTGAAAAAGTTCCAAGCCAAAATGATTTAGCTTTTGAATTTCCTTCCCCATATAATGGCAAAGAAACAGCTAAACCTTCAGGGAAATTTTGTATAGCAATACCAATTGCTAATCCTAAAGCTGACATCATAAGTGTATTAACATCAGTGCTGTCACTATGAGATAAAGCTAATCCACAAGCAAATCCAACAGCTAATCCTTCAGGAATATTGTGAATTGTAACAGCTAAAAAGAATTTTGTAGTAGGTGATAAAGCATCATCTTTAATACCTTCTTGTTCAACATTCTTTTTTCCTAATTTATTAATATGTGGAATTATTCTGTCTAAAGCATAGAGTAAACCTCCACCAAGTAAAAAACCAAAAACAACAGGTAAAACAGCTAGATTACCATATATATTTTTCGAATCTGTAATAGAAGGAACAATTAATCCGAATATTGCTGCGGCAAACATAATGCCGCTTGCAAAGCCTAATACGATACTATTTGCAACTTCTCCCATCTTCTTTTTTGTAAAAAATACAACAGATGAGCCAAGGGTCGTAGCTAAAAATGTGATTGATAAACAAATAACGCTTATAATAATTGGATTCATAAAAATTTCCTATCTATAGAAGATTAATTTTTCTTATTGAATTCTTTAATCTTTTCAAATGTTTCTTTAGATATGACATGTTCTATTAAACAACAATCATGTTCACTAGTAGTTTCACTAACTCCAATTTTTTGAAGGAATTCGTTTAATGTAGTATGACGATCATAAACGTCTTTAGCAATTTTTCTTCCCTTTGGAGTAAAACTAATTTTTCCATATAATTCTTTTTGAATGAAACCAAAAGAAATTAATTCGTCCATTGCTTTATGAACTGCTGGTTTACTAACTTTTAAATGATCAGCAATAGTGCATGATTTAATTGGTTCTTTATTAAGTTCCAATATTAATATTGCTTCTAGATAGTCTTCTGTAGATTTACTAAGTTCACTCATATCTTTTATATTATAGGTTTTTAAAACAGATTAAATCAATAAATAATTAACTAATGTTAACTTTTTTTACTTTATTTTTATTATTATGCTACTAAAATAAATATATGGAAAAAATTGTTGTGGTTAATGGATTAGATAAATGTGATGAATATTATCCTATTAGAAAGACCGTATTTTTAGATGAACAAGGTTTTGCCTATGATAAAGATGATATAGATAAAATATCAAGACATGTAATAGTTTATGTTAATAATAAACCTGTTGGAACTGCTCGTTTCTTTAAAGATGGAGATAATTATCATGTGGGAAGAGTAGCAGTATTAAAAGAATATAGAAATAAAAATATTGGTAAAGAAATAATGGCTCAAATTGTGAATGAAATTAAAAAAGAAGGTCATTACAAAATTATTTTAAGCAGTCAAATGCATGCAATTCCTTTTTATAGTAAATGTGGATTTATAAGAACATATAAAACACATCTTGATGAAGACGCGTTACATGAATGGATGTATTTAACTGTTTAATTTCTTTTCTTTTTTACTATTAATATAAATAATTAAGAATATAAATGCTCCAATTACTTGGCAAGCAATTGTAATTATTGATAACCATATCATATGATCATTTGTTGTGATTTCATAATCATATAAAGCACCTAATGCAGTGGAACCTAAAAACCAAGATAATCCAAATATTGAATCAAATATTCCAAATGCTTTGCTTCGTTTATTTTTTGTAGATAAATTGGTTAAAGCCGCTTTAAATACTGATTCTGTTGCGCCCATTCCTATTCCCCATAAAATTATACCTACAATCATGCTCCATACCTCATTTATAGAGAAAATAAATAAGGAATAAGTAGAACAAATCATAGTAGAGATAAATAAAACTAACATACCCTTTTTATCGTATAAAATTCCGAAGACAAGTGCGCTTAAAGCATCAACTAGCATAGCTCCTGCGTATATAAGTGGTAGATATTCAGTACTAATTAATTTGATATTATCTTCATGCATTGTTACTAATGAGAAATCTAAAAATCCAAAGGCAAAGAAACAAATTCCAATCATAAATAATATGAATGGTGTCTTCTTATTTTTAGTATTTTCTTCAATTGGTTCTTTCTCAAAATCTTCTGGATGTGGGAATCTTGTCATAGCAAATATTAAAATACCCACGCAAATAACAGCTGGAATTGCTAAACAAGCAAAACAAATTTGATATTGATCATATAATTCTTTATCTTTTGTTAATAGCATTATTATAAATAACATTAATGGTCCAAGGAACGCTCCAATTTGATCTAATAATTCTCCAATAGCAAATCCTTTTCCAACGCCTGTATCTTTAGCTGCAAAAGAAATTAAAGAATCTTTAGCAGGTTTTTTAATCGCTTTTCCTACTTTTTCAGCAACCATTAATACACAAGCCCAAATCCATCCATTATTTGGTACTAAAGCTAATAAAGGAACAGCAAAACAATCACATATATATCCTATAATTGTTATAAGCCAATATTTGTGTGTTTTATCAACTATGTAACCACTAAATAATCTTAAGGCATAACCAATAAATACACCAAATCCTGAAATAAAACCAATTGTTGTAGCATTTGCACCTAATAAATTTAAAAAAGATCCAATTATAGAATTGGCTCCTTCGTGAGTCATATCACTAAACATTGATACTATTCCCATTAAGAGAATAAATGATAAAGATGTACCTAAAATTCTTTTTTTGTTTTTACTCATAAAATTATTTTAGTCCTATATTGATAAGGTGTATAGAACACTTTCTATTGAATAGATTAAAATTATGCCTTAAAATTAAAAAAGTGAGGAAAACATATGAAAATAAATGAAACATTCACGGGGTCAAAGGTACCTAAAGGTACTAAATTTTTATATCCTGCTGGAACAATCTTTAGAGATTCAGCGTATACGCTTGTCTCTTTATTCTTTTTAACTTATATCCAATTTTGTGCACCTTTAGGATATAGTTGGAGTTTAGCAGATGGAAGAATTGATACTTTATATACTTCTCAAATGCTTGTAATAAGTGCAATTATTGTTGTTTTAAGAATATGGGATGGTTTTAATGACCCAATTATGGGGTGGATTGTAGAAAAAGTTCATTTCAAGATGGGTAAATATAAACCATGGATTTTAATTGGTGGATTAACAAATGCTGTAGTTTTATATTTAATGTTTACTTTACGTCCAGTTGGCTGGGGATATGTAATATTCTTTGGTATTTTCTATTTACTTTGGGATTTTACGTTCACAATGAATGATATTGGTTATTGGAGCATGCTGCCAAGTTTATCAAGTGATGAAAAAGAAAGAAATAGCATTACAACTTTAGTTAGTGTATGTGCTTCAATTGGTGCGTTTGCTGCTGGAGGTATTATTCCACAATTAGTCAGTGGAAATGCTGTCCAAATGTATTCTTTAATAGCTCTTGTAATTGCTATTTTGTTTGGTGGTTCGCAGGTTATTTTGTTTTTCTTTTGTAAAGAACATAAACGTGATCCTAACCAAGAAAAGATTAGTGAATCTACTAAATTTACGGATATGTTTAGAATTCTTAAAAAGAATGATCAAACAAGAATTGCTACCATTGTTATTTTAATTTATTATCTTGGAAGTTGTATATTAAATGGATTTGGTCTTAATTATTTTTACTTTACATATGGATATGGTAGTGGAGGAACGATTCAATTTTATTTTACTGTTGCTTATGCAGCAGGAACTATTATTGCTCAATGTATTTTCCCATTATTACTTAAGAAATTTTCTCGAAATAAATTATTTACGATTTCATTTATTGTATTAAGTTTAGGTTATATTTTATTCTTCTTCTATAATTTACCAATTGGTGATTTTACCCTTGGTTTAAAAGGAATAAGTTACTTTGGTGATATCGCTATACTTTGTGTTTTAGGTGTATTTATCTTTGCAGGTCAAGGTTTGTTCTATCTAATCTTGCTTGTTATGATGACGAACACTATTGAATATAATGAATTTAAGTTTGGCGAAAGAAGAGAATCTGTTATTTTCAGTTTAAGACCATTAACTGCTAAGATTTCAAATGCTTTAATGTCAGGAATTGTTGCTGTTGGTTTGTCTGTTACTAGTTTATATGCTATAAGTAGTCGAATTAGTGATTTAGAAGTTCAAAAAGGGCTTGAAGAAATTACTAAAGAAGATGTTATTAGTGGTGCAGATAGTTTGATTGATGGAATCGCATGGGATCAAATGTTCTGGTTAAAATTCTTTATGTGTATTTTACCTTTAATACTATTTATTATTTCTTATATTTTAATTAAAAAATTCTACATTATTGATGAGAAATATTATGAAAATATGACAAAGGTAATTGCTGAAAAAGAAAGCAAAGAAGCTAAGTAATAAAATTTATATTAAATTAAAAGGTGCTTATGCACCTTTTTTATTTGACTATAAAATTTACTTTTTCTTCCATATCTTTACATTTTATATGTAGGACGCCTTTACCTTTTTTACTTGCTTTAACATATGTTGAGATTTGTCCGCCAACAAAACTAATTTGTTCTGGTCCAATAACAGAAATAACGCCTTCACATTCAAGTGAAATTGGTAAGAAACAAAAACTCATTAGTGTGTTATATTGATCAAGATATTTAATACTTACTCTACTTACTTCATAACTTCCATCAAGCTTAATTTGAGTAGAGGAAGGAATGACTTCTAAATGAAATTTATTTGAAACTCCTAATGTTTTAGAAGCTACTTCTTTTCCGTTTTTATATGCTTTTACCGTGTATGTTGTATCTTTAGTTGGATACATTGTCATATATTTTCCATATAAGGCATATATTTCATCAATCTTGATATGATTATGCATAATAAGAAGTGCAGCATTATAATAAAATTTAATATTCTTTTTAACATAGCCTTGTAATGAGGCAAAATTTAAACAGTATTTTAATCTTTCTTTATCTTTTGGAGTCATTTTTTCATCAACTCTATCACCTACTAAATCATTAATTTTAATTAAAGGATGTGGTGTATATTTATAAACTTTTCTATCTGGTAAAAAAGAATTAATTTCTACATCATTTTTAAACATTTTAACAAAATCAGCATTGGTAGCAATATAAATATTTCCAATAATATCGACTGGATTATCTCCTGGTTGTAGTGGAGTTAAAATTTCAAGATATGGATAGTTTTCTTGTTGAGCTTTATAAATGCTGCTTGTATATTTAGAATTTCTAAACATATCATAAACGCCATGGTAACAAATCTTATCACCTGAACCAAATTCTTTGTGGGTATTATAATCAAAAGCACACCAGCCAATTGAACCACATAAATTTTTATATTTATATGTGTCTTCAATTATTTTTGCGTATCTTAATGTTGTTTCTAATCTTTTTGGATAAGAATCAAATGGTTTAGTAGGTTTCATGTGTCCCATAAATTCAGTAACCATCATTGGTTTATCACCAGTTTTTCTAAAATTAGGTTTATCTAAACCATGTGTTAAATCATTACTTGAGAAATCATTATATGAATAAAAATCTTCTAAACATTCGCTTCCTTTAAAGTTTCTTACACCTGTAGTAGGAATGTATGGATTTAGATTATGAACGATTTCATTAGCTTTTTGATAAAGTTCGTGATCATCTTTGGATTCATCAATTCTTACTCCATATGCAATAATAGATGTGAATTGGCGATCTTTTAGAACCATTCTTTCCACAAAATCGTAGAAATTATCTCTCCAAATTTTATCATTGCTAACAAATTGCCAACCTGGTACTTCATCAAATACCATTAAGCCTATTTCATCACATTTTGCTAGGAAATAATCGCTTGGTGGATAGTGGGAGCATCTTACTACATTAACTCCAATTTCACTCTTTAACAAATTTGCATCATCTTCTTGAGCGCTTCTTGGCATTGCATAGCCTACATATGGATATGCTTGATGTCTATTTAAACCTATTAATTTAATTGGCTTTTGGTTAAGATAAAAACCTTTTTTTGTAAATTTAACAGATCTAAAGCCAAATCTAACTTCCATTTCATCTGTTATATTTTCATCATTTAAGATTGCTTTTAAAGTATATAAATTTGGATGTTCAGGATTCCAAAGTTTAGCGTTTTCAACAATAGTTTCACTATTAACAAATGATTGAATTAGCTTTTTATCAAAATATAATTCATAAGTTAATGTGTAGTTTGCAGTTACATTATCACTTAATGTATATGAAATATTTAAATTCCCATGCATATCCCCATTGCAATAAAGATTTGATATATATTTTTTAGGTTTTATTAATAAAAATACATCTCTATAAATACCACCAAAAGTTAGATAATCAACAATATTTCCAAATGGAGGGATTGTTTTATCTTCACGAGAATCTACAACAACTACCAAAGAATTTACTCCAACTTTTGCGTATTTTGTTATGTCAATTTGGAATGGCATAAATCCAGAAATAAAATTTCCAAAATCATGATTATTTAAAATTATTCTTGCTTTGAGCATAATTCCATCAAATTTTAAGAATAGATTTTTGTTTTTAATTTCATCTTCTTTTAAATTTATATCACGAAAATAAGTACTTACTTTTTGGTATTCTTCTTCGTCGAAATAGTTGTATGGGAGCTCTTTTGTTGTATGTGGTAATTCTATTTTTTCTAGTTTAGTAGGTTTTTTCTTTAGATACGAATTATCAAAGTTATCAATAAATTTCCAATTATCACTAATCTTTATTTTCATAATTGCTCCTTTAACGTTGGTTATATTATAATATATATTTGATGAGGTATAACATATGATTTTTTATAAAAATAATATTTTTTGTCTTTCTACAACTAATACAAGTTATGTAATAAGAATTGATGAGACAAAACATGTCTTATTAGAATATTATGGGAACAAGATTAATGAGCAAGTTTCTTTTGAAGCTTTATTTAATAAATGGAGTTTTGGTGTGGGCTCATCTATTATAAATGATAAGAGTTTAAGTAAAAGTGCCTCTTTAGATTTATTAACATTAGAAGTTTCTACACCAGGAAAAGGTGATTATAATTCACCTTCTCTTATACTAAAAAATAAGAATGGATATGTGTATGATTTTTTGTTTGAAAAATATGAAATTAACAAGAATCCAAAAAAACTCATGCATTTACCATCTCCTTTTGATATGGATGAAGAATTGGTTATTTTTTTACAAGATAAAGGAAGCAAGATAAGTTTAGAATTGCATTACGTTTTATCTTTACAAAGCGATGTCATTAGTAGAAATATAGTTATTAAAAATACTAGCAAAGATGATGTTAATATTTTAAAAGCGATGTCCATGGAATTAACTATTAACAATAATGATTATGAAGTTATTAATTTATATGGTGGATGGTCAGGAGAATGCAAAAAAGAAATTTCACCAATTAAACATGGTACATTAATTAATGATTCAAAAAATGGAAGTAGCAGCAATAGACATAATCCTTTCTTTATGGTTAAAAATAAAGAAGCAACTTTAAATTATGGTGAAGTTTTAGCATTCAACCTTGTATATAGTGGAAACCATTATGAGTCTATCGAAAGAAACTTTGTTGATCAAGTAAGAATTGAAACAGGAATTTCTCCTTATTGTTTTGATTATTTATTGAAAGTTGGTGAAGTTTTTGAAACTCCTTTTGAAGTTATGACTTATTCTAATAATGGAATTAATGGTGCTTCACAAAATATGCATAATTTTATCAATAATCATATTGTAAATAAAAACTTTAAAAATATAGAAAGACCAATTCTTGTTAACAATTGGGAAGCTACTACTTTTGATTTTAATGAGAATAAACTTTTAAAAATTGCAAAAATTGCCAGCAATTGTGGGATAGAATTATTCGTCTTAGATGATGGCTGGTTTAAAGGTAGAGATAATGATAATGCCGGTTTAGGTGATTATGAAGTTAATAAAAAGAAGCTACCACATGGACTAGATGGCTTAGCAAAGAGAATTAATAAACTTGGAATGAAATTTGGTTTATGGTTTGAACCTGAGATGGTAAATGCTGATAGTGATTTATATCGTGCACATCCTGATTATATTGTAAAGCACCCTGATTTTGTTCCTTCTGAAGGAAGAAATCAATTTTGTTTAGATTTAACAAAAAAAGAAGTACAAGATTACATAATTTTAAATGTTAATAATGTAATAAGTAGTGCAAATATTTCTTATGTTAAATGGGATTATAATCGCCCAATAAGTGATTTTTATATTGATAATGGTAAGAGTGGAGAATTCTTTTATAGATATATATTAGGTTTATATAGAATTTTAAAAGAAATAACTATTAAAAATAAAGATGTTTTATTTGAAGGATGTAGTAGTGGTGGAAATCGTTTTGATTTAGGAATGTTATGCTATTTTCCACAAACATGGGCTAGTGACAATACCGATGCTTTAGAAAGAAATTATATTCAAAGTGGACTATATTTAGGCTATCCATTATCTACAATAGGAGCTCATGTTAGTGATGCTCCATCTCATAGTGTTTTAAGAAATACGCCTTTTGATACTAGATTTAATGTCGCTTCTTTTGGTGACTTAGGGTATGAACTCGATTTGACAGATTGTTCACCAATTGAGATTAAGGCAATAAAAGAACAAGTAAAATTTTATAAAGAACATCGAAAACTATTACAATATGGTAATTTTTATCAATTTTCATTTATGGAAAAAGAAAATCATAGTGAATGGATGGTTTTAAGTAATGACAAAAAAGAAGCTATTATTGGTTATTTTAATGGTTTACAAAAGATTAATCCTTCTGTAACTTTTTTAACTGGGGAAGATTTTAATGATGATTGGACATATAAAATTACTGTTCGCCATCAAGAACATAATTTAAAAGAATTCGGTGGGTTTATTAATACCCAAACAAGTGTTCATTTAAATCCACAAGGGTTGTTACTTAATGAAATTAGTAAACGAAAAACTATGTCCGGGGAAACTGAAACTTATACTGTTAGTGGAAGTATGTTAAATTCTAGGGCAATAAAATTAAAACAAGAATGGAGTGGAACTGGATTTGATGATTCAGTTAGACTTTTAGGTGATTTTGGAAGTAGATTATATTACATTAAAAAAGTCTAATTTCTATCTATATTTTTATAGTTATTTTAGTTAGAATATTTCTAGTGAGGAAAGATTATGAATATTTTACTTTGTAATGATGATGGATATAATGCTGAAGGGCTTAAATTATTAAGAAAAAAACTACAAAAATATGGAAGAGTAATTGTAGTAGCTCCTTTAAAACATATGTCTGCAAAGAGTGCTTCATTATCTTTTTCTTATCCTTATAAAGTTAAAAAAATTAAAGATGATTACTATGCTTTAGATGGCACACCTTGTGATTGTTGTGATTATGGATTAAGAGAACTTTCAACAAAAATAGATTTAGTTGTTGCTGGTTGTAATTGTGGTACAAATTGTTCATACGATGTCATGTTTAGTGGGACAATTGGTATTTGTTCAGAGGCAAAAAGAAGTAGTTATCCTTGTATTGCATTTAGTTGTGAATCTGATGGAGATGGATTAAAAGTAGTTGATAAATATTTTGATGATGTTATGAAGTTTATTATTTCTAATAAATTATTATCTAATGAATATTATGTAAATGTTAATTTCCCTGCTTATAATGTTCCTTATAAAGGTATACGTTTATCTAAACTATACGAAAGAAATGATCGAGATGTTTTTTCTTTTAATAAAGGACATGGTCTTGATTATTATGATGAAAGTAAAAACAATGATCCAGAAACTGATTTATGGCAACTTAAAAATGGTTATATCAGCGTTGTTCCATTAACAAAAACTGTATTTTCTTCTCATTTATACAATAAAATTAAAAAAGTTGTTGAGAAAAATAGTAAACCAAAAGATTAAATTATTAAGTCATTAACCTTGTAGTTGATGACTTTTTTTAAATCTATTACTTTAACTTTAATAGCGTGACCAATTTTTCCTGCGCTAAAAATAATTTCTTCATGATTTAATATTTCATCATCAAAAGTAGTAACGAATTCTTTTTTCATACCAAGAGGAGAACATCCTCCATGAATATATCCTGTTACTTTTAATAAATCTTTTTGAGGAATCATTTCAACTGATTTTTCATTTACGCTTTTAGCACATTTTTTTAAATCAAGTTCATTCGAAGAAGAAACTACAAAAACATAATACTCTTTTGAATGAGGAGAATATGTAACTAAGGTTTTAAAAAATGTTAAAGGATTAACCTTTAAATAATTTGCCATATCAACTGCATTAGTCATTTCTTTATTTGAAAAATCATAAGTTAAATAGCTTACTTTTGCTTTATCTAATATTCTTAATACATTTGTTTTAAAATTCATAGCAATGTTATACCACAAAATTATCTAATAAAAAAAGCTTCCTTTTTCGGAAGCTTTATTTTAATTACTTTTAAGTGATTTATTGAGGGTGCGGAATGCACGTGTACTTAATCTTACTTTGATTTTAGTACCATCATCAAGTGTTACAACATGTGTTTGTAAATTTACATTCCAAACTCTACGAGTTGCTCTTAATGAGTGACTTCTATTATTTCCAGTTAGTGGTCCTTTACCAGTTAATGGACATACTCTTGACATATCGTTTACCTCCTTTAAATCAGCGTTATTAATAATATCACAAATTAAACAAGTATTTCAACTAAATATTTAATAAGTGTTTAATCTAATCGATACTTGTTAAAAATATAACTTAAATGATGTAAAAACACAAGAAATATTCAATTTTATTTTAATAAAAAAATAATGGAAATATGCCAATTTTCAATTTTTATTTATATCATTATATGATATAATTTTTATAGTTTAGGTAGAGTGTTTAAATGAATTTGTTTGATATTGTTCCAAGTAATTATTTTTCCTTATTCGGGGGTAAGAATAGGTATATATACGCCGAGAGTCTTTTGATTCTTTTTGATTTACTCCAAAATGATGAAGCTTTAATTAATAAAAATGATTTTTTAAAGGCTTTAAAAGATAAAGAAAGTAAAAACTTAGAGAAATTTGATTTTATAGATGAAGATTTAGAAGATAATCCTGATGATACAGAAATATTAGTAGCTACTCCAAGTGGAAAAGCTAGTTTTATTATTCGTAGACTTGAAGAAACTGGTTGGATTAATATTGCAATGGATCCAGATACTTTTGAAGAAACTGTTGTTTTACCAGCATATTCAATTTTATTTTTAAGGGCAATTCACGATGTTATTAGTGATGAAGAAGCTCCATATTTATCATTAGTTCACTCAACTTATAGTGAATTAAAATTAGAAGATGAAGAACCAGACGAACTTTTATATGCAACTTTACTTAGAAGCTATGAAAATACTAAAAAACTTAAAGTTGAACTTATTACTCTTGTCCACTCAATTCGTATTTTCCAAAATAAATTAGGAAAAGTGTTTCAAACTAATGATGTTTTACATGATTATTTTGATGTTTATAAAACTAAGATTAGTGATAGATATTATCATCCTTTAAAAACATTTGATAGTGTTGCAAAATTCAAAAGACCAATTATTCGTATTTTAGAAAAATGGTTAACAGATAAAGATGTTAGAGAAAAGATGATAATGCAAGCCGCTGTTCTTTCTCATGTTGAAAATAAAAATAAGATTGAACAAGATATTATTGAGAAAATTAACTATATATCTGATACATATGAAAATTTAGGTGGATTAATTTCATCTATTGATAAAGAAAATAGTTCTTATACTAAGTCAAGTACAAACAAGATTTTATATTTAAATAATAATGACCGTTCTATTAAAGGTTATTTAGAGAATATCTTTAAATTATACGTAAAAGCTACAAATAATCCTCGTAATTTAGGTACTATTTTATCTCAAATGCAAAATAGTATTTATTTTTATGAACAAGGCTATATTGATAGCGATTCCGTTACTTTACCTATCTTAAGAAAGTTTAAATACGATAGCACACCTCTTGAAGTCGTAGATTTTGATGCCGCTAGTGAATTTGTTATGGATAACTTCCTTAGAGAAACAAATAACATTTACACTGATGAGAGAATTTATGGATTTATGCAAAAAGCTTTTGGTTCAAGTGATACTCTTGAAATCAAAGATATACCATTAATTGATTATGATGCTTTTATTTGTCTTATTTTAGCAACAGTTATGAAGGATGATGAGAACTGTTTTTATACAATTGAAAATATAGATGATACTAAAATTAGAAACCATAACTTTATAGTTCCTAATTTAATATTTCATAAGAAGGAGGAGAACTAATTATGTTTGAAGAAGAGTTTAAGAAAATTCCAGTTGGTGATCAAAGAGAATTCGCCCACGTTATAAATAATTTATTATTAAAAGGATATGTCGTAAGAGATGTCTTTGATAGTAAAGAAAAGATGATGAGAACTAATAGTGATTATCGTTTTGTTGAACGATATTTTCCTCTTGTAGAAAGTTACTTAAAATTTAGTGGTTGGACTATAAATAAAGATGTCTTACTTGGCGTTGTTTCTTTATCAAATGATTATGAAGATAATAGAATTCGTCTAGACCGTGAAACTAGTTTAATTTTATTTACTTTAAGATTAATATTTGAAACCGAGAAAAATGAATCAAGTCAAACTGGAGAAGCTATTTATATGACTACTCCTGGTTTAATAAAATTTATGCTTGATCATGGTATTTCTATGCCAGGTAAAAAACTAAGTGGAAGACAAATTGCTCGTTCCATTCGTTATTTAGTTAATCATAACATCTTAAATAAGGTTAGTGGTTCTTATGATGAAGGAAGTGTATCTTTCTATATTTTACCTTCTATAGTTTATGCTCTTGATAACGAGAAGATTGTTGCGATGAGTAATGCAATTGATAAATTAAATAATGATTCTACTGATGAAGAAAAATCAGGGAATGGTTTAGAACATATTGAAGATGAAAATGATACTAAGGAGGTAACTACCGATGAAGACCTTAACTAAAGTAAAACTTATAAATTGGCACTATTTTTGGAATGAAACAATTGATGTAAAACCTATTGTTTTCCTTACTGGTGTTAATGGTAGTGGTAAATCTACTTTAATCGATGCTTTGCTTGTTTTATTACTTGGTGATACTACTGGAAAGTACTTTAATAAAGCTGCTATGGACAAATCTGCTCGTACATTAAGAGGCTATTTACGTGGTGAACTTGGTGATAGCGATGATGGTGGATTTAAATATTTAAGAAATGGTAGATTTACAAGTTATATTGCTCTTGAATTTCATGATGATTCTCATGACAATGATTTTACTCTTGGAATTGTTTTTGATTCTTTTGAAGATGGTAGTGAAGAGCATCATTTCTTTAATATTGATGATAAAATTCCAGATAATGAATTTATTGAAAATAAAGTTCCTTTAGAATATAAAGCCTTAAATAAATATTTAAGTGAAACTTATCCAGAAGGATATCGTTTCTTTGATACAAATAAACAATATCAAGATTTCTATAAACGTAAAATGGGTGGTTTAAAAGATAAATATTTCTCTCTTTTAAAGAAAGCTACTTCATTTACTCCTATTACTGATATTACAGACTTTATTACAAAATATGTTTGTGATCCTCAACAAAATATTGATTTAGAGCATCTTCAAGAAAATATTTTACAATATAAGAAACTTGAAAATGAAGCTGTTGCAATTAAAGCAAGAGTTTCACGTCTTGAAGAAATCAAATCACACTTTGATATTTATAATACTCATAATGAAAACTATTTAATTAGCCAATATATTATTGAGCGCTGTGAAATTGAAAATAGCAAATATCAAATAGAATTATTTAAAGACCAATTAGTTAAAAATAAAGAACGTATCAATGATATTGGTCTTGATATTGCAGGATTTAACGCTAATTTAGCTGAACTTGAAAAACATAGAATTCATTTAATTCAAGATAAAAGTAATAACGATACAGTGCGTTTAACAAATGAACTTGTAGAACAAAAACATGATTGTGAAGCTAAAATTGGAGTTATTGAACATGATAGTGAAGTTGTACGTCAAAATCTTGAAAAATATTGTAATGAATATTTAAATAGTACAAGTGTATTAATGAATGAACTTTCTTCAGTTAATAAAGATGTTATTGAAGAAGAAAAAGTAAAAGAATTAGTAGAACTTGAACATAAAGCAAAAACTGTTAATGATGTTTGTGTTAATTTTAAAGGCAAATATTTAGATAACGATAATATTAAATCTTTAACAAAAGATAATCTTGATGAATTTAGAGAAAAATTAACCGAATTTAAAAATGATGTTTCTTCATTAAGTGTTTCTTTATCACGTACTATATTTAATATGGAGAAGAAGATTTCTGCTTTAAGAGATGAACAAACTAATATTAAAAAAGGCAGTAAATCATATGACTCTCGTTTAGTTGATATTAAAAATAGATTACAACAAGGATTATTCAATAAATTTCATAAAGCAATTACAGTCGATATTTATGCTGATTTAGTAGATATCAACGATATGAGTTGGTCGAATGCTATTGAAGGATTCTTATATAATCAAAAATTTAATTTATTTGTTGATCCTAAATATTATATTGATGCCTATAAAATTTTAAGAGATTTATTAAATGAATATAGATTCTTTGGTACCTCTTTAATAGATCAAGAACGTATTATTGAACGTAATTATCAAGCTGAAGTTGGTTCTTTAGCTGATGAAATTGTAACTCAACATGCCGGAGCAAGAGCTTATACAAACTTCCTTGTTGGAAGATTATACAAAGCAAACACAATTGAAGATGCACGTAATAGTGGAAATGGTATTACAAAAGAATGCGATTTATATCGTAATTTTGCAATGTCTAGAATTAATCCACGTTTATATCAAACTTCATTTATTGGAGCTACTCTAGATGAGCGTTTCTATGAAGAAAAATCTAATGAATTAAAAGAAAATATCTTTAATTTAGAAGCTTATAAAAATATCAGCAAAGCCATTAATAAGGCAAATGAATTAGAAGTTATTAATACTAATGAAATTGCTACTATCTTTACAATGATAGAAAAAACAAGCCAAATTGCTGGATTAAATAACACCCTTAAATATTTAGATAATCAACTTAAAGAGCATGATACTACTCTAATTGCTTCTATCGACAAACGTTTAAGTGATGTTGATGCTGATATTAAAGAAGCTAACGCTAATAAAGATGCTGCTTTAATTGAAAAAGGTAATTTATTAAAAGAAATTGAAACTATCGAAAAAGAGAAAATTGTTAATGAAACTAACAATTTAAAAGCTAAAGAAGAATCAATTAAACAAAATTATGATCCATTCCTTGTTAGTGAAAAAGCTTCTCCTTTATATGATGAAGAAATTTCAAAAGGAAAAACTGCAATTCAAATATTTACTGAATATAATGTTCAACATTCTCGTTTACAATATTTAGTTACTAATTTAAAGAGTCAAGTTATTAAATTAAGAAAAGATTATTGTAATGATTATCATCTTTCTTATGATTATGAAACTCTTGAAAATAAGAAATTTGATGAAGAATTAGTAGAATTTAGAGATGTTAAGCTTCCTGAATATGAAGAGAAAATTAAAGATTCTTATAATAAAGCAACTCAACAGTTTAAAGATGATTTCATCTTCAAATTAAGAGGAGCAATTGAAGATGTTGAAGATCAAATTGCTAATTTAAATAAAGCTTTAGAAGAATCTAAATTTGGTAAGGATTCATATAAATTTACCGTAAAACCATCAACTATTTATCGTAGATATTACGATATGCTAAAGGATGATTTAATTTTAGAGACTGGTGAAGATGAATCTAAATTTATTGAAAAATATAAAGATGTAATGGAAGATTTATTTAAACAAATCGTAGATGTTAGTGGTAATGGAGATAAAACTAGTGAGCTTTTAGAGAACGTTTCTAAGTTTACTGATTATAGAAGTTACCTAGATTTTGATTTAAAGGTTTATAATGAAGATAGTAAGAGTGAACAAAGTCTTGATAAGATGATTAGAAAGAAGAGTGGTGGTGAAACTCAAACTCCTTTCTACATCAGTGTTCTTGCAAGTTTTGCTCAACTTTATCACGTTCATGAAGAAGGTGAATTATCGAATACTTTAAGAATTATAATTTTTGATGAAGCCTTCTCCAAGATGGATAGAAGCAGAATTAAAGAGGCTGTTAAATTATTAAGAAAATTCAATTTACAAGTTATCCTTAGTGCTCCAAGTGAAAAAGTCGCTGATATTACAGAATTAGTTGATGAAACTCTTGTAGTGTTACATGATAAAAATAGCAGTTGTGTTCGTTTATATAAAGAGGCTGATAAATAATAATAAACTTTTATATATAAAAGGGAGGGACAGATATGCCAAAGAAAGTTGTAGCAATGATCTTAGCAGGAGGCAAAGGCACTCGTTTACAAGCCTTAACTAAAAAAATTGCTAAACCAGCTGTTTACTTTGGAGGTAAGTATCGTATTATAGACTTTACTTTATCTAATGTAGCAAACAGTGGTATTAAGTATTGTGGGGTTTTAACACAATATGAATCAGTTGCACTTAATAATTATATTGGAAATGGTGATAAGTGGGGATTTAATGGAGTTAATTCTACTTGTGTAGCTCTTCCACCTCGTCAAACTGAAGAAGGTTTAAACTGGTATGAAGGAACAGCTGATGCCATCTATCAAAACCTTGATTTCCTTGATTCAATTAATCCTGAATATGTTCTTATTTTAAGTGGAGATCATATTTATAAAACAAGTTATAATGAGATGATTGAATTACATGAAAAATCAGGTGCATCCTGTACTATTTCTGTAATTGAAGTTGATTGGAAAGAAGCTAGTAGATTTGGTATTTTGGAAGTTGATGAACATGATAAAATTACTAAATTCGTTGAAAAACCAAAAGAACCAAAATCAAATTTAGCAAGTATGGGTGTTTATGTCTTTACCTATAAAGACTTAAGAAAATCACTTGTCAGTGATCATAAAGATAATAAATCTGAACATGATTTTGGAAAGAATATTATTCCAGACTTTTTAAGTGATAATAAAGATATTTATGCCTATCGATTCCATGGGTACTGGCGAGATGTTGGAACTTTACAAAGTTTACATAAAGCAAACATGGAATTATTACCAAGTCAAAGAAATAATGAAACAATAGATTTTGATAAAGATCCAAAGATTTTTAGTGAAGATACGCACTCTTTACCTCAATATATAGGTAAAAATGCTAAAGTAGTAGATTCTCTAGTTAATCAAGGAGCTGTAATTGATGGAGATGTCTATCAATCTGTTATTTCTAATGAAGTAGTTGTTGAAAGTGGTGCTATTGTTAAAAATAGTGTTATTATGCCAGGCGTTAAAATCTTAAGTGGAGCATATGTAAATAATGCTATTTTAGGTCCTGATACCGTTATTAAAGAAAAAGAAATAATTAATAAAGATAAAGATGATGTTGTATTAATTGATTATGAAAGGAGCTTAGGAGAATAGTATGAATAAAGTTATAGCTCTTGTAGACCTTCACTCTAATGATGATTTAGGTTTACTTACCAAAAATAGACCAATTGCTTCTACTACTATTTTAGGTAGATATGCATTTATTGATTGTGCTTTATCAAATTTAAGTAATAGTGGAATTGATAAAGTTGGAATCTTAATTAAAGATCATTTTAGAAGTATTGTTAAACATATTTCTAGTAGTGCTACATATTTAAGTAATCCAAAAATAGGCTTTCAATCATATTTTGTTAACGAAAAAGGAATGTTAAATCCTAAGTTTAATACTGATATTGCAAATATTAAAGAAAACGATTGGTTCCTTTATGATAATGACATTAAGTATGTTATTGTCTGTCCTTGTAATTATTTAATGAAGATTGATTATAATGCGATTATTGATGAACATATTAGAAGTGGCAAATTAGTATCTCTTGTTGTTAAAGATAGTTTAAAAGCAGGTGAAAAATGTGCCTTTGGAATTGATAAAGTTATTGTTGATTCATTAGGAAATATTCAAAAATTTGAAAGCAATGATATGAAATCACCTCGTGCTACTTTATCTCTTGATACCTATGTATTTAATGTTGAATTTTTAAGAGCAGTTTTAAGTAAAGCTGATACTATTTCATGTATGTATAGCGTTAATGATTTTGTAAGATATATCTCAAGTTATATTGAAAAAGTACATGCTATTTATTTCCAAGGTTTAGTACGTAGATTTTCATCACTTCAAGATTATTATGATTATAGTTTTGAAATTATGGAATATCCAAAATTAAGAGAAATATGTTCTCCTGATTGGACTTACTATACTACAACTCATGATACTCGTCCTACCTTATATGGCGTAAATGCTGAAGTAAAAGATAGCTTTATTGCAAATGGATGTACTATTAATGGAAAAGTAAATCATTCTATATTTGCTCGTAAAGTTATTGTTGAAGATGGAGCTAGTGTTGAGGATTGTATTATTTTTACTGATACTAAAATTTGTAGTGGAGTTCATGTAAAGAACGCCATTATTGATAAACACTGCGTTATTAGATATAAAACTGATGTAGGTGGAGAAAAGGACAATCCTTTATATATTCCACAAGGAGCACATATTTAGTATGAATATTTTGATGTGCGCAAGTGAATCTAATCCTTTTTATAAGACTGGTGGGTTAGGTGATGTCATCTATTCCCTTTCTAAAGAATTTGCAAAATTAGGACATAATGTTTCAATTGCAGTGCCATATTATACTCATATTGGTAAGATAGATAAAATTGATGCTAAACCATATTGTAATGTAAATGTACATATGAATTGGCGTAACATAAATTGTGAAATTTACATGCAAAGCGTGGATGGAATTAATTATTTCTTCATAAAGAACGATTATTATTTTGGAAGAAATTATTATTATGGAAGTTATGATGATGGAGAAAGATTTGCTTTCTTCTCTCTTGCTTGCTTAGAATTAATTGCCAAATTCCCATTCTTTGTTGATATCGTTCATGTCCATGATTGGCAACCAGGAATGATTCCTTGTTTACTAAAAACAACTTATAAAGATAAACCTCAATATAAAAACATTAAATCAGTTATAACAATTCATAATCCTGAATTTAAAGGATTCTTTGAAGGATCAAGTTTATTTGATTTATATAACCTTGATTATAAATATTATAGTAATGGTGATGTTCGATTTGAAAATAAAGTATCTACTTTAAAAGCAGGAATTCATTTTGCTGATAAAATTACAACTGTTTCTCCAACTCATGCTTATGAACTTACTACTCCTGAAGGAAGCAAAGGTTTATGGGTTGAACTCGGTAGTAGAAAAAATGATTTTATAGGTATTTTAAATGGGATGGATTATGGCGAATTTAATCCTGAAAAAGATAAATTAATTTATAAGAATTATAATGCTGAAACATTTAAAGTTGGTAAAAAAGCCTGTAAAGAAAAATTCTGTAAAGACCATGGATTAAATCCAAAACTACCTCTTTTCGCAGTTGTTTCACGTTTATCTAATCAAAAAGGATTAGATTTAATGTTTGCAATGGCTGATTTTATTGCTTATGAAGGTGGAAATTTTGCGGTACTTGGAAGCGGAGAAAAATACGCTGAAGATTACTTTAATAATTTAATTACTCATAATTCAAAACATGTTTATGTTTATATTGGTTATAATGATCCAATTGCTCATACTTTGTATAGTGCTAGTGATTTCTTTATTATGCCAAGTGCTTTTGAACCTTGTGGATTAGGACAAATGATTGCGCAGCGTTATGGTAGTTTACCTATTGTACGTCGTACTGGTGGACTTAAAGACACTGTAGTTTGTTATGATTTAGAAGTGAATAATAGCGATAAAGCAAATGGTTTTGGCTTTGATAGCTATAATATTTGTGAATCACTAAAATGTGTTACCCGTTGCTTTAACGTTTATAATTCATTAAAAGTTGATATGAATAAAATGATTGTAAATGCGATGAAACTTGATAATACATGGAGTAAGTCAGCTAATAAATATTTAGAACTATATAATCAAATAGTTCCCGCTAGTAAATAACAATTATTTCTAAAGAAAAGTTATTCAGCAATTTGAATAACTTTTTTTGTTGTTATGTCTATAAAATAAAAGAGAAATATGTTAATATTATTACACTAATAAATGAATTAATTTATTAATTATTTTTTAGAGAATTAGTGGGTGGTGAAAACTAATATTAATTAATAAAATCTCATCATTAAAATTATTAGTACTAAATTGAGTGTATCTATAGTTTTATAGATAAATTGAGGTGGTACCACGTTTATAGCGTCCTTAAATTATTTAAGGATGTTTTTATTTTAAGGAGATTGTTATGAGTTTTGATTTTACAAATTGCGAGAAAAAGTGGAGCGATATTTGGATTAAAAGAAAAGAATATAAGTGTGATACTTATGATTTTTCAAAACCAAAATATTATGTAATGGATATGTTTCCTTATCCAAGTGGACAAGGTTTACATGTTGGTCATCCTGAAGGATATACTGCAACAGATATTGTTGCTCGTATGAAAAGAATGCAAGGCTTCAATGTTTTACATCCAATAGGTTGGGATGCTTTTGGTTTACCAGCTGAACAATATGCGATGAAAATGAATGAACATCCATGGAATTTTACTCAAAAGAATATAAATAATTTTAGAAGACAAATTCAAGCTCTAGGTTTCTCTTATGATTATGATAGAGAAGTAACAACTTGTGATCCATCTTATTACAAATGGACACAATGGATTTTCTTAAAAATGTATGATAAAGGCTTAGCTTATGTTGATTATAAACCTGTTAATTTCTGCCCTGAATTGGGAACTGTTTTAGCAAACGAAGAGGTTATTGATGGGAAAAGCGAAAGAGGTGGTTACCCAGTAATTCGTAAACCAATGAGACAATGGATTTTAAAAATTACAAATTATGCAGATAAATTAGATAGTGATTTATCATTGCTTGATTGGCCAAAATCTACTCTTGAAATGCAACATAATTGGATTGGTAAATCTAAAGGTACTGAAATTATCTTTAAGATTAAAGATAGTGATAAAACATTTACTGTTTTTACTACTCGTGCTGATACTTTATTTGGTTGTTCTTATTGTGTTTTAGCTCCTGAGAATCCTTTAGTAAAAGAAATAACTACTAAAGAACAAGAAAAAGTAATTAATGAATATATTGAAAAATGTTCACATAAATCTGATATGGAAAGAACAGAATTAAATAAAGATAAGAGTGGTGTATTTACTGGTTCTTATGCTATTAATCCAATAAACAATAAAGAAGTTCCTATTTTTATTGGTGATTATGTTTTAGCAAGTTATGGAACTGGTGCAGTTATGGCAGTTCCTGCTCATGATGAAAGGGATTATGCTTTTGCTAAGAAATATAATTTGCCAATTAATAAAGTTATCGAAAGTGATGTTAGTGAAAATGCATATATTTTAGATGGTAAGCATATTAATAGTGATTTTATTAATGGAATGAAAATTAAAGAAGCAAAAGAAGTATTAACTAAAAAACTTATTGAAATGAAAGCTGGTAATTTTAAAGTTAACTATAAATTAAGAGATTGGTTATTCTCAAGACAACGTTATTGGGGTGAACCAATTCCAATCTATGATTTTGACGATGGAACAATGGGAAGAGTGAAAGATAGTGATTTACCACTTGTTTTACCACAAATGGATGAATATAAACCATCTGGAGATGGGAATTCCCCATTAATTAGATGTAAAGATTGGGTAAATATTTATGTTGATGGAAAGCATGCTACTCGTGAAACAAATACTATGCCACAATGGGCTGGTAGTTGCTGGTATTATATTCGTTATCTTGATCCACATAATGATAAATGTATCGCAGATAAAAAGTTAATTGATCATTGGCTACCTGTAGATTTATATATTGGTGGACAAGAACATGCTGTTTTACATTTATTATATGCAAGATTTTGGCATAAATTCCTTTATGATGAAGGTGTTGTCTCTTGTAAAGAACCATTTCAAAAATTATTCCATCAAGGGATGATATTAGGAACTAATGGTGAAAAAATGTCCAAGAGTAGAGGTAATGTTATTAATCCTGATGATATTATCGCTAAATATGGGGCAGATTCATTAAGATTATATGAAATGTTTATGGGACCATTAGAAGCAAGTTTACCTTGGTCTACTACTGGTCTAGAAGGAAGTAAACGTTTTATTGACCGTGTTTATCGTATTATTGAAGACGAAGAAATGCGTAAGAAATTTACAGATAAAAATGATGGTAAATTAGATTATATTTATAATGTAACAGTTAAAAAAGTAACAAGTGATTTTGAAAATTTACAATTTAATACTGCAATAAGTCAAATGATGATATTCATTAATGAAGTATATAAAGCAGATTCAATTTATACTCCATATATAGAAAATTTCATTAAAATGTTTGATTGTATTTGCCCATTTGTTGGTGAAGAAATGTGGAATATGCTAGGTCATAAAAATTTAATTACATATGAAAAATGGCCAACAGTAGATGAAAGTAAAACAGTTCTTTCTACAATAAAAATGGCAGTTCAAGTAAATGGAAAACTTCGTGATACTATTGAAGTTGATAAAGATTTAGATGATGAAAAAGTAAAAGAAGTGGCCTTTGCTAGTGAAAACGTTAAAAAGAACATTGAAGGCAAAACAATTAAGAAAGTAATTGTTGTTAAAAATAGGATTGTAAATATAGTGGTGATTTAAAATGGATATTATAAAAAGAATAAGTGAAGAATTATCTTTAAAAGAAGAAAACGTAAGTAGTGCAGTTAAATTATTAGATGAAGGTTCTACGGTTCCTTTTATTGCTCGTTATAGAAAAGAAGCAACTGGTGGATTAACGGATAATGATTTAAGAAAGTTAGAAGAAAGATTGCTCTATCTTCGCAATTTAGAAGAAAGAGAAAATACAGTTTTAAAAAGTATTGAGGAACAAGGCAAATTAACTCCTGAATTAAAAGCTTCAATTGAAAATGCTAAAACTTTAAGTGAAGTTGAAGATCTTTATCGTCCTTATAAACCAAAGAAGAAAACTAGAGCAAGTATAGCAAAAGCTAAAGGATTAGAGCCTCTTGCAAAAATAATTGAAAAACAAGTTAAGAAAGAAAATTTCGATACATATGTTGCTTCTTTTATTAATGAAGAGAAAAAAGTATTAACAAAAGAAGATGCTATCAATGGTGCTCTTGATATTATTAGTGAAAATATTGCTGATGAAGCTTTTTATAGGCAATATATAAAATCTACAATTAATAAATCAGGAATTATAGTTTCTAAAGAAGTAAGTAAAGATGAGCGTGATACTTATGCTATGTATGCTGATTATAAAGAAAATGTTAAATCAATTCCACCTCATAGAATCCTTGCTATTTCTCGTGGAGAAAAAGAGAAGTGTTTAAAGGTAACTTTACAATATCCTCTTGATGATATTAAAAGTGTTATGAAAATGAGAATAATAAAGACTGATACATATAAAGATTATCTTTTAAGAACTATTGATGATTCATTAACTAGATTAATTTTACCTTCAGTTGAAAACGAAATTCGTAGCGATTTATTTGCTAGTGCTGAAGATAAATCAATTGAAGTTTTTAAGAAGAATTTATATCAATTATTAATGTATCCACCAGTAAAAGGAACAAAGATTTTAGGTTTTGATCCTGGATTTAGAACTGGCTGTAAATATGCTCTTGTAGATGAAAATGGAACTCCAAGTTTAATTGGTCATACTTTTATAACTTCATTTAATAAATATGAACAAAGTAAATCCATCACTGAAATGACAGGAGTTTTGAAAAAATATCCTATAGATTATATTGCTTTAGGTAATGGAACTGGTAGTAGAGAAAGCGAAACTGTCTTAAGTAATATAATTAAAGAAAATAATTTAAATATTAAAATCTTTATTGTTAATGAAAGTGGAGCTTCTGTATATAGTGCTTCTAAATTAGGAGAGTCTGAATTTCCTAAATTAAATGTTGAAGAAAGAAGTGCTATTTCTTTAGCAAGAAGAGTACAAGATCCTTTAGCTGAACTTGTTAAAATTGATCCAAAAAGTATTGGTGTAGGTCAATATCAACATGATATGGATCAACATAAACTAGATTTTGCTTTAAATGGAGTTGTTGAAGATGCTGTTAATGTTGTTGGTATTAATTTAAATACTGCTTCTATTTCTTTATTAAATTATATTTCTGGTGTGTCAAAAACTGTTGCTAAAAATATATATGAATATCGTGTAAGCAATAAAGCTTTTAAAAATAGAAAAGAATTAATGAAAGTAAAAGGAATGGGTAGTAAAGCATTTGAACAGTGTGCAGGTTTCTTAAGAATTATTGATGGAAATGAACCGCTTGATAATACAAGTGTTCACCCAGAAAGCTACAAAGTTGCAAAAGATATTTTAAAAGAATGTAAGATTGATTTAGCAAAAGATACTAATGAAATTAGAAATGAGAAACTTTTAAAATTTAATGCTTCTTCTTATTTACAAGCTAATGAAGTTGGAAAAGATACGTTAAATGATATAGTTAATGAACTTAAAAAACCTGGTAGAGATATTCGTGATGACATTAAAATTGTAGAATTAAATAATGAAGTCAAAGATATTAAAGATCTTAAAATTGGAATGGTATTAAATGGAACCGTTAGAAATATTATGGATTTTGGAATATTTGTTGATATTAATGTTCACCAAGACGGGTTAGTTCATATTAGTGAATTAAGTAAAAACTATGTCAAAGACCCTGCGGATTTATTTAGTGTTAATGATATAGTTAAAGTTAAAGTAATTTCTATAGATTTAGCTAAGAAAAGAATTGGTTTGTCTATAAAACAAGTAAATAATTAGTTTATTAAAGCTGTTAATTAAGTATCGATTTATTCGGTACTTTTTTAATATTATTTAAATATAGAAATAAAATAGATATAAATATTTGCAAAAAGAAATATAAGTAAATATAATAATAGCATTCACGATACCTGAAAAGGATTGTAGGAGGAATTTATGATTTTAGTAATGGATTGTGGCAATTCTGCCATAAAGATTGGTGTTTATGAGAACGATAAAATTGTATCTCACTATGTAATGAATACCTTTCGTAATAGAAGTATTGATGAATATGCAGCACATTTAAAAAATGTACTTAAAGATATTAATATTGAAGGGGCAATAATTTCTTGTGTTGTTCCTCTTTTAACAAGGGTTTTATGTTTAGCTATTAAAAAAGCTTTTAATATTGTTTCTTTAGTAGTTGGTAAAGAACTTAAAACTAAATTACCTATAAAAATAGATAATCCAGGAGAATTAGGAAGTGATTTACTTTGTGGAGCTGTTGGCGCTATTAGTAAATATAAATATCCTCTTCTTGTAGCAGATTTAGGTACTGCTACTAAACTTTATGTTATTGATAAAAATGGAAATTATATTGGTGGAGTTATTACTTTAGGTATGGAAGGAAGTTTACATGCTTTAGTAGAAAATACTTCAATGTTACTTGAGGTACCAATTGTTGCTCCAAAACATATAATTTCTCGAAATACAAAAGAAGCTATTCAATCTGGAATAGTATATGGACAAGCTTATATGATTAGTGAATTTGCTCGTCGTATGGAAAAAGAATTAGGTTATGAATTAAATAGGATTGTAACTGGTGGTTATGCTCCTTTTATAGAAGATCAAATAGTATGTTTTCATTATGAAGAATATTTGGTACTCGATGGTCTATATAAAATATATTTATTAAACAAATAGGAGATAATTATTATGAAAAATAGAATTTTACTTAAACAACTTGTTATAGATGCTTTATTTATTGCTTTAATGGCAGTATTTACTTATGTTCCTTATATTGGTTATATTACACTAGGGCCAATTTCTTTTACTACTGTTCATGTTTTAGTTATTTTAGGAGCTGCTCTATATGGATATAAGAGAGGTTTATTATATGGAACAGTTATGGGTATATTTAGTTTAATAAAAGCAATAAATTATCCAGGAGTTATTGATTATTTATTTGTTGATCCTTTAATTAGTGTTCTTCCTAGAGCATTATTTGGTTTATTTACTGGATTAATTTTTGATGCCTTAAGAAAACATGTTTCTCAAGAACATTTTAATTATTTAACTTTTATCGTTAGTCCAATAATGACATTTGTTCATACTTTATTAACATTATCTAGTTTATATGTCTTTGGAATTTTACTTGGTAGTAATGAAGGAATTTGGACTATCTCTAAAGCTTTAGGTTTAGTAGATATTGTTACATCAATTAATAATTCATATTCTTCATTCTGGGTATTTATTTTAAGCTTTGTTTCTTTAGGAGCTTTAGCAGAAATGGTAGTAAGTTTAATACTTGTTCCAACTTGTTATATTATTATCCATAATTCCTATGGAATTGGTGGAGTAACTCGTAAAGATAAACAAATTATTAAGAAATCATTATAAATATCTTAAATACCTATTAATTTATTACAACTTTCTCTAACTATGGTAAAATATTTGAGTTAGAAAGTAGGTTTTAGTTATGGATTATAAGAAAGTAATGGAAAAATATAAAGATGAATCTTTAAAAGAATTAAAAGGTATTATAAATATTAATAGTGTTTATGATGAAACTACTGTTGATATTAAAAATAATAAACCATATGGAGAAGGTGTGTATAAAGCACTTTGTTTTTGGAAAGATTTAGCTCTTAAAAATGGTTTTAATGTAGATTTTTGTGATGGACATGCTCTTGAAATTCAATATGGGGATCCATCTACTAGAACTATAGGAGTCTTTGCTCATACTGATGTAGTTCCTATTTCTGGAAAATGGGAAGATGATCCTTTTAGTGGTGTTATTAAAAATAATCGTATGTATGGTAGAGGAACTAGTGATGATAAAGGTCCCGCAATGGCTAGTTTTTACGCTTTGAAAGCTTTAAAAGAAAATGGATTAATTAAAGGATATAACGTTAAACTTGTTTTAGGTGGAGATGAAGAAAGAGGTTCTTCTTGCTTAGAATATTATTTTCATAAATTACATAAAAAGGATGTTGATTATGGATTTACTCCTGATGGAGATTTTCCACTTATATTTGGTGAAAAAGGTATCAGTAATTATGTTGTTGGTGGAAAAACTTCTTTAAAAAATATTATAAGTATGAAAGCTGGTTTAGCACCAAATATTGTTATTGATTCAATGGTAGTAACTTTAAAAGATTATGAACCATTACTTAAATATTTAGCAGAACATAAAGAAATTAAATATGAAATAGTTAAACAAGAAAAAGATATGTTAACTATTAATTTTATTGGTAAAGCAGCTCATGGAAGTACTCCAGAATTAGGTAACAATTCTGCTGTTATTGCTTTTAAAGTTTTAGGTGAAGTTTATGATATTAAAACTTTAAAAATGTTAGGTAAACAATATAGTGATTATAATGGAAAAACATTAAATGAATATTTTGTTACTAAGAATATGGGTGTTACAACTTATAATGTAGGAATGGTTGATTATAAAGATAAAGTATTTAAGATGGTAGTAAATTTTAGATATCCTGAAAATGTTGATGCTAAAAAAGTATGTGATGAAATTAATGAAATTTCTCCATTACCAATTAAATTATTAGGTAGTTCACCTGTATTATATTTTGATCCAGAGACTCCATTTATTAAAAAATTATATGATGTATATGTTCGTGAAACAAAAGATACTTTAAATAAACCAATGACAATTGGTGGAGGAACTTACGCTAAAGAAGCTAAAAATATCGTAGCTTTTGGTTCTAAATTCCCTGGTAAAGTAGATTATATTCATGAAGCGAATGAAAAAATTGATTTAGAAGATTTCTTTAATTCTATGCCTATTTATATGGATGCTATTTATACTCTTGGAACTTTTATCGATGAGGACTAAATTTAAAAAGTGGGCAGTAGATTATTTAGTTGAATCTACTAAAAATGAATTCTTTGTTAATGATAATGAAAAAAGTAAAATAGATGAATTTATTAATGCTAAAGATACATATTTAGAAATTGGTCCTGGAAAAGGGCAATTTATTTTAAGTATTGCTAGTAAATATCCGCATTATAATTTTATAGTTATTGAAATTAATAAAACTATTGCAGGAATTTGTCTAAAGAAAATAGATGATTCAGGACTTAATAATGTGCGTTTAATAGCAGATGATTTTTATAATTTTTCTAAATTAATAAAACCAGATTCTATCAAAGGTATTTTCTTAAATTTTAGTGATCCTTGGCCAAAGAAAAGATGGATTAAATTTAGGTTAACTAGTGATAAATTTTTAATAGAATATTCTAAAATTTTAGTAGATAAAGGTATCATATATCAAAAAACCGATAATGAAGGTTTCTTCAATTATTCCTATACAAATTTAATAAAATATAAGTGGTCGCTTAATAATATCAATTTAGAGTATAATGATTTAGTAGATTTTGATGCTTCTACTGAATTTGAAACTCGTTATAAAAATATGGGTAAGAAAATATATCGATTAGAAGCGATAAATACTAAAGATACTATTAAAGAATTAATTAAAGAAAGTGAGTAATTATTATGAAATATGGAATGTATTATAACTATAAAACTGTAGGTGATGTCTTAATGATTTCATATCTTCCTAATGAGATTCCTAATAAAGTTATTAGTAGTAATAATGTTACTTCTTTATATAAAGATAACGATTTAGTTGGTATTAATATATTTGATATTTCTAAAGTAATGAAAATTAAAGCTACTGGGTTAATCACTAATTTAAATATTAATGTATTAAATGTTATAAATAGTATATTAAAAAATAATAATGTTAAAGAATTAGAAGAGCAAAAAGAATCTGGATTTAAAGTAGGTAAAATATTAACTTTAGAAGAACATCCAGATAGTGAACATCTTCATATCTTAACAGTTGATATTAATAGTGATAAACCTCTTGATATAGTTTGTGGAGCATATAACGCTAAAGTAGGTTTAAAAGTAGTAGTAGCTACTTTATATACTTTTATGCCTAATGGACAACAAATATTACCATCTAAATTATTAGGTGTTGATAGTAATGGAATGCTTTGTAGTGGTAGAGAATTAAATCTTGAAGGTTATGAAGGTAAAAGAGGACTTTTAGAACTTGATGATTCTTATAATATTGGTGATGATTTTTTTAAACAATTCTAAGAAAATATAACGCATTTTTAGATTATGAAAACAGCATATTTGTGCTGTTTTTCTTTTTATTATGAATATATCTATTTTCTTGTATACAAAAACCTCATATAGTAAAAGTATCGATTAACGCTAGATTTTATCGAATTATGTAAAATTATTTTCTAAAAAATGATAGAAAATGTAAAAAATATGTAAAAATTTTCATTTTTTTATTTATTATAGTATAATATACATGTCAAAGGAGGAAGGTTTCTTATGGCTGAATTAAAAGATAGAGTTACGATATATGAGGTTGCTAAAGCAAGTGGAGTCAGTTTAGCAACTGTATCAAGAGTTATTAATGATAGTGATTCCGTAAAAGAAGATACAAAAAGAAAAGTTTTAACTGTTATAAAAAGATTAGGTTATAAACCAAGTGGTTTAGCTCAAGCTTTAGCTACTAATAAAACAACTACTATAGGTGTTATTATTCCTAGTGCTAATTATGTATATATTTCTAATTTATTAAATGGAATAACTGAAGTATGTAGAGATAAAGGTTTTAGTTTAAATTTATATACTACTTCTCATAGTAGAGAAGATGCTTTAAATTGTTTAGAGAAAGTTATTAAAAGTCATGTTGATGGAGTTATTGTATTTGATGATGAATTAGGAGCAGATGATTTAGAAGTATTTTCTACTTATAATGTTCCTGTTATTGCAATTAATAATAATTTTACTGCTAATAAGATTGGTTCAATATCCTTTGGATATGAACATTTAATGAAGCAAATTATTAAAGATTATTTAGTAAAAGGTGATAAGAAAATGACTTTCTTACATGTTCATAATAGTGGTCGTTTATTAACTAGAGTTGAAAACGCATTTATTCAAACTCATCTTGAAGAAGATAGAGAATATGACATAATGAACTGCGATGATTCTTATACTAGAACTTATCGCGATTTTATGGAAAGATTTAAATCTAAAAGAAAAGAATATGTTATAGCATATAGAGATTCTATCGCTGCTGCCGTACTTAATGCTGCAACTGATAGTGGTCTTAGTGTTCCAGGAGATATTGAAGTATTATCTATTATTGGTACTAAATATTCTAATATTATTCGTCCTACTATTTCTAATATGTATATTGATAATAATGAAGTTGGTAAAAGATCTATGTATATGTTAATAGATTTAATAAATGATAATTTAATTGATAAACAATATAAATTTGAATCTATCTATATTAAGAAAGATTCTACTAAGTTCTAATATTAATTTTAAGTAAAATAATTTATTAATCCCTATAAATAGAGTAAAATATTTAAATAATATTGTATTTTATAGTGGAGATTATTTTTATGGATAAAAAAACTAATACCGAAAAGAAGAAAATTTGGATTGTATTAGCAGTTGAAGTTGTTTTCTTCTTATTGCTAGGTCTTATATTGTCTTTAATGCAGATTTCTTATTTAACTAATAAACAAGCGAGTGATTCAGAAAATAAATTAGCAGATATTATTGTTAATAAACAAGAGAATGATGAAGAAGCTATTCGTATTGAAAGTGACTTCAACCTCTCTTATATTAATAAAGCTAAAACATTAAGTTATTATCTTGATGCTCCTGAAACTCCAATTGGAAGTGATAAAGAAGCAGAAATATTACAAGATGATTATATGGTTGATGGTTTATATGTTTTAAGTAGTAATAAAGAGATTATTGCTACTGGAGTTGATAATGTTACGATATCTTTTAAAGATGATACATATTCAAGTTTATTTACAAAAGATGGATCTATTTTAACTAAAGATGATAATAGATTCTTTTCTTATAGTTTTACTAATGGTTATATTGTATTAGAGAAATCTATTGATGGTTTAAATGCATCCTTATCTAATATTAAGTCTTTAACATATTTATTAAGTTCAGTAGAAGTAGGAGAAGGAGGATATATCTTTGCAGTTTCTAAAGAAACTAAAGAAGTATTATATTATCCAATATCTTCTTATATTGGTAGTAGTGCTAGTAGTATTGGAGTTAATGATTCTTCCTTAAATGATAATTATGCAGGTTGGTTATCTTTAAAAGAAGAAAATGGTAGTGCTAATTATTATTGTGTTAGTAAAAGTGGAGAAGATTATATCTTTTATATTGCCGCAGTACCTCAAGTTACTTTAACTAAATCAACTACAGAAATTGTAGTTATTGCCTTAATAATGTGTTTAGTAGCAGTAAGTGATTCTTTAGTATATATTCTTATTGTTAAGCGAGATTTTAAGCGACATAAAAAAGAATATCAAACTCAAGTTGGTAAAAATATGTATTATGCTAATGGAGTATCTAAAAAGGTGCTTCCAATCTCTATATTTGGCGTAATTTGTGTGTTTTTATTATCATTATATACTCAAACTTTATTTATGATATCTAAACAATCTAATGCTTCAACATTAGATTTAAATCAAGTAGAAGTAGCCCTTAACGATAATCAAAATAATATTAAAACATTAAGAGAATCTTATAATGAAGAATATCTATCAAGATGTTATAGTGTTGCTACTTTAGTAAGTCAAAATGAATCTTATTATTTAGATGTTGATAGCGAGTCTCATAGATCTAATGGATTAGTATCTTTAGCTGATGGCTTAGGCTTAGAAGCAATATATGTATTTGATTTTAATACTGATAGTAGTGGTAATGAAATAATTAAAACTATAGCTACTTCAGGAGCATATTATGATTTTACTTTAGATATTACTGATCCAACTGCTCAATCTTATCCATTTTATAATGTTGCTAAAGGATATAGTGAATATTATATTCAAGATGCTACTAAAGATGATTCTAGTGGAAATTATATTCAATATATTGGAGTTAGAAGAGTAGATAAAGATAATAAGAAAATATTAGGATTAGTACAAATAGCAGTAGATCCTAGTGTATTAGAAAATAAATTAGCTCAAACAGAAATTACTTATGTCTTAAATAATTATAAGATTGGAGCAGATGGATATTTTGCTTCAGTAGATAAAACTACTAAACTAATATCTTCATTTACTAATAGTAATTATGTAGGTAATGATGCTACTTTATATGGATTTAAAACTTCTAGTTTCTCTGATGGTTGGAGTGGATATTCTACCATTGATGGAGTTGAGTGCTTTGTTAATGTTAAAGAAATATCTAATCAATATGTATATGCTATTGTACCTACTAGTAGTTTCTTAAGTGGAAGAACTCAAATTAGTGTTATTACTGGAGTTATTTGTTTATTAATGATCTTTAGTTTAACTGCGATAAGTTTATTATCTCGTAAGAAAGTAGATTATAGTGAAGCTGAAATAAAAGAAGAAGCTAGTAAACAACCAAATAGTGTTACTTTTGTTAATAAAAAAGGAAAAGAAAAACCACTTAAAAATAGAGGTGTAGCTTATAGATATACTATGGAATATGTTAAGTGGGATGATAAGACTCCAGAAATGAAGTTAGGTACTATAATATCTACAATATTATCTATATTAGCAATCATATTAACTATTATGTTAGTTGTTAGTAAAGATAGTTTCTCTAAAGATTCTATTATTTATTATATATTATCAGATAAGTGGGAACATACCTTTAATATCTTTAGTGCTACTGCTATAGTAATGGAATGTTTAGTTATTATTTCTATTTCTACAATTGCTAGAAAAATTATAGTAGGTTTTACTAAATCATTAGGTAGTAAAGTAGAAACAGTAGGTAGATTAATTGATAGTATTGTTAAGTATGGTGCATTTATAGTAGCTTTATTTATATGCTTACCATATATAGGAATAGATACTACTGCTATCTTAACTGGAGCAGGAATACTTACGTTAGTTGTAGGCTTTGGTGCTCAATCATTAATTAGTGATATTTTAGCTGGTATCTTTATTGTATTTGAAGGCGAATTTAGAGTAGGTGATATCATTACTATTGGAGATTTTAGAGGTACTGTTATTGAAATTGGTATTCGTACTACTAAAGTTGAAGATATTGGTAAAAATATTAAGATCTTCTCTAACTCTTCTATTTCTGGAGTCTTAAATATGACCAAGGAATATTCTTATGCAGTATGTGATGTTGCTATAGAATATGATGAATCATTAGAAAGAGTAGAAGCTTGTTTAGAAAAAGAATTTCCAAATATGAAGAAAGTAATACCTGGAATAGTAGGTGGTCCTTTCTATAAAGGAGTAGTACAACTTGGAGATAGTGGAGTAATAATTAGAATTATTGCTCAAGTAGAAGAAAAAGATAGAATTCAAGTTAATATCGATTTAAATAGAGAAGTAAAGTTATGTTTTGATCGTAATAATATTAATATTCCATTTACTCAAATTGTAGTCTCTGAAAGAAAAGATAATGAAATAAAAGTTTCTAAAAAAGATGTTGAAGCTGCAAGAAAGTTTTTAAAAGAACAAAATAAAGAATCTAAAGGATTAGAACCAGATGAATTTGAAATAAGTCATGGAACAGATGATAGTTCAACTTCTAATGGTGGATCTACTCCAGGAGATGATAATTAATAATAAGGATGAGCGTAAAACCTTATCCTTATATTATATATAAGGGTCTTTTAAGACTCTTTATAGGTGTTAATTTAGTATTAAAAAAGTTTTCCACATTTCCACAATGTATGAAAAATAACGATATAATCAATATAAATTTAAGTAATTAACATTCAAAAAACTATTTACATACTATTTTTTTTGTTTATAATATAGATATATAGATAGTCAAGAACTCTATCTGCTTGAATTTTTTTGATTTTATTCTTGCTTTTATTATTTTTGATAGTCTATAATTTAAAAGAATAGGTTTAGCCTATTACATTAAGGAGAATTTTTAAAAATTTATGAAAAAGAAAAATTTATTAAAATGTTTAGCCCTTACAAGTATGCTCGCACTTTCTGTTGGAGCATTAGCCTCATGTGGTACACAAGGTGCCCAAGGAGAAAAGGGTGATACTGGAGCTACTGGTGCAACCGGTGCTCCTGGTAAAGATGGTGTCGATGGTAAGGATGGAACGAATGGTACAAATGGTACTGATGGTAAAACATATTTACCAGTTATTGTTTTGAATAATGCTGTTGGTACAGTTTCACAAGATAAGTATTTTGTCGAGGTTGGTGAATCATTTACTCTTTCTTGGGAAAATAAAGGCACTGGTGCAACTTTAGAAGTTATGTCTGAATTAAAGATTAATGGCGAAGCTGTTGATATGGAAGTTGGTGATTCTAGTTACACTTATACTGCTGTTGACACAGATAAGGGTTTCCAAGTTACATCTTGTACATATGGTACTTTAATTGCTTATGGTGAAGGTTTAGTTACTGATCACTATGATGAATTAGCTGATGCTGATAAGAATCTCAAAACTAGTGAAGGTGTTGACCAAACTGGTAAGCTTGCTTCATATGTTGGTGATGATTTATATACTCAATTAGGTACTTCACTCGCTGCAATTACTGCTGCTGATGCTCCTGCAAAAACTGTTGCTGAAAGATTAGCTTTAATTAAAACAGCTGTCGCAACTGAGATTACTAATATTGATACTAAATATGCTTCATTGATTAAGAGCGCAAAAGAAGATGCTGTTGCTGATCTTAAAGTTATGTATGCTGCTCCAGCTACTCCAGATACTTTAGATGCTGCTGGAAGAAAAGATATGACTAAGGCTGATCGTGCTGCTATGTTAACAAGCGCTACTGCTGAAGTCAATGCATGTACAACTCTTTATGGTATTGGTAGTTTAGTTAAAGAAGATTCAGCTGTTAATACATATACTGATGGTAAATTTAATATATTAGAAGGCAATCGTAAAGCTGCTTTTACTGATGTTAATGGTGCTCTTGCTGCTGTTGTTACTAAAGATGGTGTTGATGGTGCTTTAGACACAGCTGAGCATATTGCTGCTACAAGGATTGTGTTAGCTGATTATGGTATAACAGAATTACCAAGTGATGTTGCTGCTTCTTATATTACAAAAATTAGTGCTGCTTCAGAATTACCATTCGTTAAGGATAGTACAACTGATGTTGCTTTAGGAAAAGAAGGAAAGAAAGCTGTTGAAGATTGCTATGCTGGTATTATTTCTTCATTAAAAGATAATATTATTAGTATTTATTATAAGGAAGTTGAAAAATCATCTGTTCTTGATTCAAATGGTAAAACAACTGCTAAATCATTAATTTTCAATACTGTCACTAATTGGTTTGCTGATCCAACTTCAACTACTACAATTAACGGTATCCTTGATGTTGATGTACCTACTAGTTGTGTATCTTCTGTTGAAGAAGCTTTAACTAATGATAATTACACTGCTTATAATATTGAAAGAAAAGGTTGGATTGTTACAGAAAATAAGGCTGCTATTGATGAAAAGATTGCTTCAATTATTGCTGGAGACACCGTTTATTCAGGTTTAATTTCTGCTGCTGCTACAACCGATAATCATTATAATGCACATAAAACAGGTGATGTTTACGATAATACTGGTGTTAACGTTAATATAACTGGTGATGTACAAAAGGCTGCTTTAGATACTGCTGCTGCATCTACCACTGAGTCTGTAAAAGATATTAAGGGTATGAAGACAGCAAATATTACTGCTATTACTACTGCTTATACTGCTGCTTTAACTTTATATGAAGGATTAAAGAGTTTAAGTTTAGGTGGTATTAGACCTGCTGATGTTGCTACTGGAACAGGAACAAATTGTGTTGCTGATACTACAACTGGTTTATTAAGTGGTACTGCTGCTTTAGTTAATACTAAATTGGCTAATGTTTCAACCGCATATAATAAGGATTCTAATCCAGATGGTGCTCAAACATTAACTGCCTATAAAGCATATGTTGATACTATTGAAGATACTGTTGCTGCTTTAAAAACTCTTGATACTGGATATGCTAAATGGTTAGCTTCTACTGCTATTGCTGCTGATACTGTTTATATTACCGTTACTAGCGGTGTTGGTGATGGTAGATTCCTTACTGATACTGTTCATGATGCATATGTTGTATTACAAAAAGCTATTGCTGCAGGAACAAAAACTGAAGCTGATGCTACAGCATTTGTAAGTGGTTTAACTACTTCTTATAAAGCTTCTATTGTTGATTTCCAAAATTCTTGTGTTGAAGTATTCAATCAATATGTTAATGCTAAGATTGCTGCTGCAACTCCAGATTCAGCTTTAGATATGTTAGCTGTTCAAAAAGTATGGTTACCAAAAGTTGGTAATAAAGTTACTGGTACTGGTGCTTATGATTATACAAATGGATTTACTGGTGCACAAACTTGGTTAACTGATGCAAAAGCTGCTGTTTTGGCAGAATATGTTGCAGCTTAATTAAATTTTTGATTATTGAACTTTAATTAAAATGTGATTATAAAAGGCGAGTTCTCTCGCCTTTTTATATGGGTTCAGTTAATTTAAACGTGCGCTATATAACATAGAACAAAACAGGTGGAGAAATTTCACCAATTTTTAAATTTACTGTAAAGGAAGTGTTATGTTTACAATTTAATATCTATATCTTTATATTCATTATATAAGATCTTCATTATCTTATTATCTATATTAGATTCATCTATATAATCTTTATATGTTGATCCATTATAAAGTTCTTCTTTTAAAGATATTAAATATCTATATTTAAGTGCTAAGATAGATTCTTTAATCCAATAAGAGAAAGTTATATCTTTATAAATATCTTCTAATTTAGATATTTCTAAATAGAAAGGTAATCCATCTATAGGATTATGATATAAATCTATAAAGATATAATTATATATATTTAAATTAGTTTCTTTTAAATATTTAATAGCATCCATATTTATAATATGGATTTTATTTTTATATTTAAATTGAGGTAATATAAATCTATTAAATATATCTATTACATCTTTATCTAATTCTATTATAGTAACATCTTTTACTGAATCTTTATTAGATATCATATATGGATAATATCCTAAACCTAAACCTAATACTAAGATATTACCTGTAGCAACATTAATACTATCTTCCATAGTATTAATCTCATGAGGAGTAATAGACATCCAAGTAGTATCACCTTCTAATACTTCTAAATATTTAAAAGAAGTAGAGAAATAACCTAAATAATTAGTTTCACTATAATAATTATCTTTATTAATAGTTATATCTTTATAGATAAATACTTGATATGGAGAATAATAAGAATATTTAATAGTCCATTTTTTATAGATAATATCTTTATCTATTTTAATATTCTTATAATATTCATTCTCAATATAAGTATTTATATCTAATTTATCTATTTTATTTAAAGAATAATCTTTAATTAATTCTTTATCATCTATATTAATATAAGCTAAGAATTCTTTAACTATATCAGTATTAATATTATTATCTTGATTAAGCAAATAATCATTAATACGTTTATCAAGTTCAATATTAATATCTTTAGTTTCTAATATTTTATTAAATCTATTACTTAATGGTTTCATAAATATAATTATATATTAAAACATTGTTATTTTTTATCTAATAAGAAAAAAGATAGTATATATTTTAATTATTTTGCTATAATAACAGCAAAGAGGAATAAATTATGAAAAAGAAATTACTTTTAATACCTGTTGTTGGTCTATCTTTGTTATTAACCAGCTGTGGAAATGATTATGGTTTTTCTTCTATTAAGGATGAAACTAAGAAAGCTGAAGTTGTTACAGCTTTACAATCTGTAAAGATGTTTTCAAGTACTACTTCGATGAATTCAAGTAGTTCTACGTCAAATAGTGTTGATACTTATTTAAATAATATGAATTATAATGCTGATAATGAATTATATATTAATGCTACTTTAAGTCTTGATATTAGTTGGGGTTTTATAAGTGCTAGTTTAACTGGTACTTTGCAAGGTACTAATATTAATAATGATTCTTATAAATATTTATGCAAGATATATAGTGGATCTAGTTTAGTAGTAGATGCTATATTTGCTAGTAATACAATAAATCTTACTACTTATGATTATTCAATTGCAGGGCAAAATATATTATCTGCTGGTACTTCCAAAACTAGTTTTGATGGTAGCGGATTAACTACCTTCTTCTCACAAGAGAATGTAGATTATTTTGAAACATTTAAAATGGCTGATACTGATGTTGATATTAAAGGTAAAACTGATGATTTAATCAATTATTACTTAGTATATCAAGAAAATATAGATTCATTCTTATCTTCATTAGATGAAACTTATAAAGAATATGCTAATAAGTTATCTAATGTATATGTTGGACCTGCTCTTGATAAGGAGAATGTCTTAAATGGTTTTGCTACTTTAGCTAATCTTAATTATGGTGTAGACTTTAGTTTATGTTTCAAGCTTAATATTGATAATAGCGTTAAACCTAGTATTTAAAAATTTGTTTAATAAGCCTCTTAACAACTAATGTGATATTTCTAAAGCAATTTGGCGTAACTTTAGATATAATAATATTAGTTGAAAAGAGGTTTATTTTTTATGGATATTTATGATTCTTTCATTCGTTCTATTTATGATTTCCCTATTAAAGGTATTAACTTTAGAGATATCACCCCATTACTCGCTAATGGAGATGCATTTCATCAAGTTATTAACGATTTAAATAAGGAATTACCAAGTTATGATAAATACGATAAAATTATCTGCGTTGAAAGTAGAGGATTTGTCTTTGGTGCGCCATTAGCAAGTTATAATAATAAAGGTTTAGTACTTGCTCGTAAACCAGGTAAATTACCTTTAGTAGGTTATAAAGAAAGTTATAAACTTGAATATGGAGAAGCTACTATCGAAATTCCAGAAGGAGCTATTGTACCAGGAGATAGAGTTGTTTTAATTGATGACTTAATTGCTACTGGAGGAAGTGCTAAAGCAATGGCTGATCTAGTTAGAAAAGCTGGTGGTACTCCTATTATGGCTTTATTCTTAATTGAACTTCGTTCATTACAAGGTTATAAAAAAGTAGGTTTACCAACCAAAGCTATAGTAAGTTATGGACTTCATATAGGAGATCTTCTTGAGATTGATAATAACAATGGTAATTTAGTTACTTTTGTTAGTAAAGTAAGTGATGAAGAACTAAATTGCAAAGATAAAGATGGTAAAGAAATTTTAATTAATAAGAAGCAAATTGTTTCTATTGTACAAAAAGATAGTGATGGAAGATTAACCTATATCCGTTATAGAGATTAATATTAAGGAGTGATGTTATTATGGAAAATATTATTGATGATTTAAATTATAGAGGTTTAATTAAAGATTATAGTGATGAAGTAAAGATGAGAGAGTTATTATCAACTCCACAAACTATTTATTGTGGATTTGATCCTAGCGCTTCTAGTATGCATATTGGTAACTTTGTTATGATCTCTATATTAATGAGATTACAAAGAGCAGGACACCGTATTATCGCGGTTGTTGGTGGAGGAACTGGAATGATAGGCGATCCATCTGGCAAGAGTAAAGAAAGAAATTTATTAACTGCTGATAAAGTAAAAGAAAATACTGAAGATATTAAAAAACAATTAGAACGTTTCTTAGATTTTAGTGATCCTAAAAAAGGAATTGTTTTAAATAACTATGATTGGTTAAGTAAATTATCTTTAATTGATTATTTAAGAGATTACGCTAAATATTTTAATGTTAACTATATGTTAAGTAAAGATATTGTAGCTTCGAGATTAGATGCTGGTATCTCCCTAACTGAATTTACTTATATGACACTACAATCTATTGATTTTTATTCTTTACACCATAAATATGGTTGTAATATTCAAATTGGTGGAAGTGATCAGTGGGGTAATTTAACTGCAGGTTTAGAATTAATTCGTAAACTTGATGGAGTTGATGAAAAGTGTGAAGTTATGACTGCCCACTTAATTACTCGTAGTGATGGCAAGAAATTTGGTAAATCTGAAGATGGAGCATTATTTTTAGATCCAAAATTAACTAGTCCATATAAACTCTATCAATTCTTTATTAATCAAAGCGATGAAGATAGTGTTAAATATTTAAAAGTGTTTACCTTCTTAAGTAAAGATCAAATCACTGCTATTGAAAAAGAGCACTTTGCAAATTTAGGTCAAAGAGTTGCTCAAAAAGAACTTGCTTATGAAGTAGTAAAAACTGTCCATGGCAAAGAAAAAGCTGATGAAGCTGTTACTATGTCAAATGTTTTATTTACTGAAGAATTTGATAAATTAAGCGAAGAAGAAATTAATGAATTATTTGGTTCGATGAAAATTAAGTTAGAACAAAATTTACCTTTAGAAGATATTTTAATTGCTATTAAAGCTGCTTCTAGTAAAAGAGAAGCTCGTGAATTTATTAAAAATAATGCAGTATCAATAAATGGTAAAAAAGTAAATGACAACAGCAAAGTATTTACTAAATCTGATACGTTATTTGGTAAATATTTAATTGTTAGACGTGGTAAAAAGAATTACTATTTAGTTGAATTTTAAACCTTAAAGTAACGATACAATCGTTACTTTTTTAGTAATTAAAAAAGCATTGGTTTGCACCAATGCTTTAATTTTGATTTTAGTTATGAAACTATAATAATCTGTTATAGTATTCAACGATTTGAGCTTCTTCGATATCTTGTGGTAATTCATTACGCTCTGGTAATCTTGTTAATTTGCCACTGAGCTTTTCTTTATTTACTTCAACATATGCGATGACTTTTCCATTACTCTCTAAACTACCTTTAATAATCTTAAGATCTTTAGAATTCTCTGCGACAGCGATGACATCGTTGACAGCACAGGTGTAACTTGGAATATCAACTTTCTTACCATTTACAGTGAAATGTCCATGGTTTACTAATTGACGAGCACATTTTCTAGTTGGAGCAAAACCCATACGATATACGAGATTATCTAAACGTGATTCAAGAATTCTCATGAATTCAAGACCAGTAACGCCAGATGATTTACTAGCGAGAATGAATAATCTACGGAATTGACGTTCATTGACACCATACATATCTCTAAGTTTTTGCTTTTCAGCTAATTGCTTACCATATTCTGACATCTTCTTCTTATCTTGTCCGTGTTGTCCTGGAGCATAATCTCTCTTTTTGGTTTCAACACCGGTTTCAAGAAGTGAATAATGTAATCTTCTAGAACGTTTCCAGGTTGGTTTTGTATTTTTCATATTTGTCTCCTTTCCTAAACATAATTAAGTAAGGTCTAAATTCCTTTCTCCGGATGAAGCAATTAGAGCTTTCAGCTTGTAGCTAAGCTTACTTACTAAACTACCGCTTACTTCATAAAGACGAGAAGTATTTAAATGCTGCACTTAATATGCTTGTATATAATACTAATTATTTACTAATTATTCAATATTAAATCATAAAAAAACTATATTTTTTTCATTATTATTTATCTATTTAGAATAGTATTAAACCTTATTTTAGTATAAAATACTAAATGAGGTGGTTATATGGCAAATATAGTATTAGGTAATGATGAAACCGGTACAACTATTCTTATTGTTTGTGCTTGTGTTTTAGGTGTCGTTTTAATTGTTGTATTATTTTTCTTGTTAGATAAGTTTTTCTTTTCTAAGAAGAAGTGCAAAAGACAACTTAAAGCTTTAGATAGAAAATATGAATATTTACATGCTTTATTAACTGGACAAGATTTCCAATATGTTCAAAGAATTGAAATTATTAGCCGTACCAATTTACTATATAGCGATATTTATAGTGTTTATTTTAAGCGTTATAAAGACATTCGTGATCACCAAGAAGTATCTTATCAAGAAGTATTAAATAAACTCGCTCAATTAGTTAATAAGAGCGATGTTAAGGGTTTTAAGAAATATTATAAGGAATCATTAGCCACTATAAGTGCGTATGAAACAAGTGTTAATTCTTTAAATAATGATTTAATTAAAGTTATTAAACCAGAAGAAGATGCACGTCAAAATTCTTTAGTATTAAAAGATAAATTTAGAGCTATCAAATCAAAATATAATTCTCATGAATCTGAACTTGTATTTGTAAGTGAAACATTTTCAAAGATATTTGAAATGGTTGATGAAAGATTTACTAAATTTGAAGGATATGTAGAAACTGCAGATTATGATGATGCTAATAATCTTCTTCCTGAAATTACTAATGTTTTAAATGTACTTGATGGATATATTGATGATTTACCAGGTTTAATTAAGACTTGTAATGATGATATTCCAAGTGAATTAGGTGCAATTAAAGAACACTATAATGAATTAGTTAGAGATGACTATCCATTAAAGCAATTAAATTTTGAACAAGCTAGTAGTGATATAGAAACTGATTTAGAAACAATAAGTGAAAGTATTAAACAATTAAAACTTAAGAAAGTCCAAGATGATTTAAATGAAATTAAAGATCGTTTAGAAAAGATTAAGAATCAATTCCAAGCTGAAGAAGATGCATGTAAGGAATTTAAAGAAAATTCTCCTCGTGTTTATAGTGAATTCAATAATCTTGAAAAAGAATTTATTAAAGTAAGAAACAACATGTTTAAATATGGAAAGATTTATATTATTAATAAAGAACATTCTGATATTTTAATTGATATTCAACGTGAACTAGATGACGTTAGTAAAGATAAACGTAGACTCGATATGTATGTTCATTCATTAGAAAAAACTCCATACTCAATTCTTATTGAAAAGATGAGAGATTTAGATGCTGGTACCCATGATATTATTAATCGTTTCAATGATTTTAAAGCTTATTTAAGATCATTAAAGACTGATTGTGAAAGTGCATTTGGTATTATTAATGACACCTTCTTTAAGATGAAAAATGTAGAATCTATTTTAAGAGGCTTCTATAATGATGATTTTGTTGCTTCCTACAAAGATAGAATTGATAGAACTTATAAGATTGAAGATGAAGTATGTGTATTATTAAATTCTGTTCCTATTAATGTAGATTTAGTTAATGCTGATATTAGTGAACTTATTAATACTGGTAATGCTGTTATTAATGAAGTTAGTTTAGCAAACAAGAACAAGAAATTAGCTGCTCAAGAAATTGAGTTTATGAATAGAGAAAGAGTCAAATTTAGTGATGTAAATAGTCAACTCTATCAATGTGAACAATTATTCCTTGATTGCAATTATGCTGATGCCTATAAGTTATCTTTAGAAATAGAAAAAAGATTAGAATCAAAAGGTTCTTTAGAATAAAAATATGATTTATTTTGATAATGCTGCAACGACTCTTCCTTTAAAAGAAGTGATTGATGATTATGCGCAAAAATCTTTAAATTCTTATGCAAATCCCAGCTCGATTCATCATTTAGGTGTTGAAAATAATGCGGAAATTAATCGAATTAGAAACAATATTCTAAAAAAAATAAATTTAGATAGTAATAAATACGAAGTTATTTTTACTAGTGGAGCAACTGAATCTAATAACCTTGCAATTCTTGGTTATTGCTTGAAAAATAAAAAAAGAGTTCATCATATTTTAACTAGTCAAATAGAACATTCTTCTGTTTTAGAAGTTTTTAGATATTTAGAAACTCAAGGTTTTAAAGTTGACTATATTGGTGTAAATAGCGATGGTCAAATTGATTATGAGGAACTTAAAAAACCTATTTATAGTGATGTATTATTTGCCTCGTTTATGACAGTAAATAATGAAATTGGTACGGTAAATGATATGGAAAAACTTAAAAATGCCTTACCAAAAGGATGTGTTTTTCATTCCGATTGTGCCCAAACATTTTTAAAAGAAAAAGTTGACTATAATCTGTTTAATATGTTTACAATTTCTGAACATAAAATTTATGGATTAAAGGGTATTGGGGCTTTGATTATGAAAAAAGGAACCAATATCGAGCCTATTATTTATGGTGGTGGACAAGAATATAATTTAAGAAGTGGCACCTTAGATTATCCAGGGATTTCTAGTTTTAATGTCGCTATTAATATGGTTTCTAAAAACTTTGATAAATACTATAAACACGCTTTAACTTTAAGAATGTATTTGATTAATAAATTAAAAGATAATCCTGAAATCATTATCCATGATTATAAAAATAATAATCCCTACATATTAAATATTTCTTTAGCAACAAAGAAAGCAAGTGTAGTAGTAGAAGCTTTATCAAATAAAGAAATATATGTAAGTAGTGTAAGTGCTTGTAACTCCAAAAGTGAGCCTATTAGCTATGTTTTATTAGCTTTAGGTAAATCTAGTAATGAAGCTCATAATTCTATTCGTATTAGTTTTGGTTGGTATAATACTATTGAAGAAATTGATATATTTTTTAATACGTTAAATGATATATTAAATAATATAAGAGGTTAGTTATGGATTATAATTGTATAATTGTTCGATTTGGAGAAATGAATACTAAAGGTAAAAATAAAAAAGATTTTATAGTTCGTTTAGCACGTTCAATAAAATCAAGTATGATGCCATTTAAAGATAAATATGAAATGATAATTAAACATGATCATATCTATTTAAATTTAAAAGAAGATAACTTGGATTGCATTAAAGAATTAAAAGAAATATCTGGAATGTATTCTTTTTCATTAGCCTTAAAAGTAAGTGATGTAGTGGAACTTGAAGACATTAAGCCTATTGTTTTAAAAGAAATAAATATGGATAAAGGTAAAACTTTTAAAATGTATACACACCGTATTGATAAATCTTATCCTTATTTAAGTGATGAAATTAATCGCGATATTGCTGGCTATATTTTAAAAAATACTTTATTAAAAGTGGATGTACATCATCCAGATATTCTCTTCTCAATTGAAATTAGAGATGATGGATTCTATTTATTTACGACTACTATTAAAGGAATGGGTGGATATCCAAAAGGTTCTATTGGTAAAGGATTAATGATGATTAGTGGAGGAATAGATTCTCCTGTTGCTAGTTATTTATTATTACGTAGAGGTGTTGAATTAAGTTTTATACATTATGCCTCTCCTCCATATACTAATAGTGGAGTCATTGAAAAATTGAATGATTTATTATCTACTCTTAATGAATATCAAGATAAGATTAGATTATATATCGTTCCTTTTACTAAAATTCAAGAAAAGATATATGAAATTAGTAGTGAAGGTTATCCTATTACAATTATGAGAAGAATGATGTATCGAATTGCTAGTAAAGTTGCTACTTTAAAACATATTCCTGTAATTTGTACTGGAGAATCAATAGGGCAAGTAGCTAGTCAAACACTTGAAAGTATGAATGTAATTAATGAAGTTACTTCTATACCTGTTATTAGGCCATTAGCAACATTTGACAAAACAGATATTATTAAAATATCTAAAGAAATTAATACTTATGATATTTCTATCAGGCCTTATGAAGATTGTTGTACAATATTTGCTCCAAAAAATCCAAAAACAATGCCTCATTTAGATGAATGTCAACGCATTGAATCTCTATTTGATTTTGATCCTTTAATTGATGAAGCGATTAAAAATATAGAAATTAAAATAATAGAAAAACCAAAAGAATAACAAAAAACCAATGCATCTAAGCATTGGTTTTATTTTTATAGAATTATAAATTACTATTTAGCTTCTTTAGCAGTCTTTACTAAAGTCTTAAATCCTTCTGGATCATGAATAGCAATTTCACTTAACATCTTTCTATTGATGTCAATATGTGCAACTTTTAAACCGTGCATAAATTTACTATAAGAAATATCATTCATTCTGCAGGCTGCATTGACTCTTTTAATCCATAATTTACGGAAATCGTTCTTCTTATCTCTACGTGCGATATAAGCATAACGATTAGAATGCATTACTTGTTCTTTTGCAGTTTTAAATAATAAATGTTTACTTCCGAAGTAACCTTTAGCTTGCTTTAAAACTCTTTTTCTTCTTGCATGTGTGACTGTTCCACCTTTTACTCTCATATGGTTACCTCCTTATTACTTTTGAATGAGATATTTAATTCTCTTGTAGTCGCTCTTAGAAACTGTTGTTTCAGTAGCTAAGTGTTTCTTTTGCTTTGTTGTTTTGTGACGTGCTAAGTGGCCCATTCCTGAGTGGTATCTCATAACCTTTCCACTTCCAGTTACTTTAATTCTCTTAAGTAACGCACGATTTGATTTCATTTTTGGCATAAATAATCTCTCCTCTTTCTACTTTTTAATTTTACTTGTCAGTACACAAGTCAACCATCTACCATCCATCACTGGAGGTTTTTCAACGATTGAATAATCCTTTACGTAGTCTAAGAACTTGTTAAGTACATCTTGTCCGACTTCTTGGTGAGACATTTGTCTACCTCTGAAACGAACACCAACTTTAATTTTATTTCCGTCAGTAAGGAAACGTATAGCTGCCTTTACTTTAGTTTGAATATCGTGTTCACCGATTTGTGGAGTTAATTGAATCTCCTTAATTTCGATTACTTTTTGACTTTTCTTGTTTTCACGCTCTTTCTTTTGAGCTTCAAAACGATATTTACCATAATTAATAAGCTTACAAACTGGTGGATTTCCATTTGGTGATACACATAAAATATCTAAACCAAATTCTTCTGCCTTCTTATAAGCGTCAAATCTTGACATCTCTCCAAATTTTTCTCCGTTAGGTCCAATTAATAAAATTCTTGGAAAACGAATTCTTTCATTTACCAAATCGCCGTTATACTTATCGCGTCTTGGTTTATCCATATTAGGACTTTTGAAATTGATAGCTATAAAATATTTCCTCCATTTACATAAAATAAAAACGAGCCGTATCTAGGACTGCGCTCGTTAAATATATAATAGTTACATATTTGTAGTTTGTTACCAATTAACAATGTTAATCTGGTGAGAAGCGAGCGCTACTCTTTCTACGTACGATTAAATATACATATTTTAATTATAAAATTCAAGTGTTTTGAACAAAAAAATCCCAAAATTAGTTAAATTATAGTTTTTGTTATATAATAGCAATGTTTGATTAAATATTAACGAGAGGTACAATCATGTTCGAAGAAGTAAATTTTAAGAGTTTAGATATCAATGCAAGTAAGATTATTGGTGATCAATGGATGCTTATTACTGCAAAAAAAGAAGATAAAATAAATACAATGACTGCTAGTTGGGGTGGATTTGGTAAATTATGGTTTAAAGATGTAAGTTTTATTTTTGTTAGACATTCAAGGTTTACCCATGAATTTATTGAAAATAGCGAATATTATTCATTATGTTTCTTTACCGAAAAGCATCGTAAAGATCTTAATTATTTAGGTATTACAAGTGGACGTAATGAAGATAAAATTAAAAAAGTAGGTTTAACTATAGTTGATACAGATTTAGCTCCTTATTTTAAAGAAGCAGACATAGTTGTTATATGTCGTAAAATATATAAAGATGAAGTAAAAAAGAGAAAGTTTATTGATCAAGAAATCTATAAGCCAGCCTATAAAACAAGAGATATGCATACAGTTTATGTAGGTGAAATAGTTAAGACTTTAAAAAACAATTATAAATAATAGCTTTAAAAAGAAGCAAAATAAAAGCCAGCGGAGGACACTTGCTGGCTTTTATTTCGTAAAAAGAGGATTTTAATTATTCCTTATTTTTCTTATTTGTGATCTCAAAAGGGATTCCATTATTTTTAATAACTGCACGAAGATAAATATTAATAGCTGTAGACATATTAAGACCTAAGTCATTAAAGATCTTATTGGCTTTTTCTTTAGTTTCTTTATCAACGTTAACTGTAATCATAGTGGTTTCCATATCGTGTTATATTAATAATATATAGTTGATTTTATGTATTGTCAATATATTAAATATAACAACAAATAAGATAACTATATAGTATATTGATAATATATTTATGTCAATTAAAAATTATTTTAAAATGTATTTTTTGAATAAATGTTTAAATATTGATAAGAATATCTATTGATTTCTCTTTATATTTTAAAATAGATATCTTAAAATAAAAATATGAGAAATTTTAACGATGAAAACGAGCAAACGATTGCTCTATTAATTGATGGGGATAACATATCTTATAAGTATGTTCCAACCATTTTAAGTGAGCTTAATAAACAAGGTAGAATCGTAATTAAAAGAGTTTATGGTGATTTTAGTGAAGTAAGATTATCTCCTTGGAAAAAAGTAGCTTTAAAATATTCAATTAACGCTATCCATAATTACAGTTTTACAACTGGTAAATCTTCTACAGATAGTGCTCTAATTATTGATTGTATGGATTTATTACATAATAACGATATTGATATTTTTTGTATTTGTACTTCTGATAGTGATTTTATTAATTTAATTACTAGATTAAAAGAAGCAAATAAGCAAGTATTAGGAATGGGTGAAAGTAAAACTATTGAAGCATTTAAGAGTGCAGTAGATAGATTCTATCCTCTTGGTCAAATTAAAGCTTATGCTCCTAAGAATAATATTAATAACAGTTCAGTTGTTTCTGATGTTCTTAAAGATAAAGAGAAGATTGATGAAGTTGATTTAGATGGTTCTAATATAAATGATTTATATAAAGTATTGATTCTTTATGTATATGAATTAACAGAAAAAGAAGATAGAGTACATTTATCTAATTTAAGTAACTATTTATATAAACAACATCCAGAATTTGATATTAGAAGTTATAAATATAGTAAGCCATTAGATATTATTAAAAAGTATAAAGATATATTTGAAATTATTAATGTACCAAGTGAAAGTGATCCTAGTAAAGTAAGTGTATATATAAAATTAAAAGGTAAGTAGATATGAATTTTAGTGATACATTTCCTGGATTCTTTCCCGATAATGGGATACCTTGGAGAGCATGGGATGCTCATGTTTTAAGTATTACTATTCCTGGATTTATATTATGTATTTTCTTTTTAGTATTAGGTATTAGATTTAGAAATAATAAAAAAGCTGCTAATATAACTGTTTTTTGTTTAGGTTTACTTTTATTATCTACTGAACTATATAAACAAATATGTAGAAATATGATGCGTGGAATGCAATTTGGAGAATATGCTTTTGAAATATTCCCATGGCAAATATGCTCAATTCCTATGTTTATATCTTTATTAATGCCTTTATTTAGACGTAGAGGTAGAGATACATTATTTATGTTTATGGGTGTTTACTCGATGATGGGTGGATTCTTTGCTTTATTTGCAAATCAACAAGGATTATTTGGTTGGGGTGATGTTGGAATTTATGTTCAAACAATATTGTGGCATGTTGTATTATTATGGCTTGGTTTCTTTTCTCTTGGATATTTATCTATTGGTAAATATGGTTACAAGAGAAATATGAGAGTTTGTTTATATTCTTACGGTTTATTAGTTGTATTTTCTGGAATTGCTCAATTTATCAATTGGTTAATTCCAAATGTATATGGTATTAATAGTGCTCAAGCTATGAATACAAATATGTGGTATATAAGTATGTATTATCCAAGTCCTGTATTTGTTTTAAAAGATATTTGGGCTAGTGGACCAAATGGTTGGATATGGGCTTATTTACTTTATATGGTCGTATTAGGTTTAGGTAATATAATTTTTATTAATATATATTATTTCATTTATCATGGGTATTCAAAATTCCGTTTTAGAAGAAAATTAAGAACACATTCTATGCTAATAAATGATGCAAAATATTAATTGGAGGCGGATATGCATATAAATTTTGAAGAAATTAAAGAAACTACCTTAAAGAATTTTAAGGGTGGAGAGAACGAAATTTTAGCGAAAATTTATAGTGATGATAGTGTTAAAATAATAAAATCTATTTTAAAACCTGGTTCATCTATTGGTTATCATAAACACATTGATAATTTTGAAGTTGTTTACGTATTAAAAGGTGAAGCAAATATTCTTGATGATGGAAAAGAATATGTTGTTAAAGAAAATGAAGCTCATTATTGCCCAAAAGGACATTCTCATGGGGTAAAAAATAAGACCAATAGTGATTTAGTTGTATTTTGTGTTGTACCTAATGGAGGTAAATAAAATGGCTAAATTATTTTATCAAGGTCATAGTAGTGTTCGTATTGTTTCTAGTAAAGGTACTGTCATTTATGTTGATCCATATGCTGGAGGAGGTTACACTTTAAAAGCTGATTTAATTTTAGTTTCTCACGAACATAAAGATCATAATAATGTATCAATTGTTCCATCTACTAAAGATACTATTATTTTACGAAGTAAAGACATGTTAATTGATGGTAAATATCAAACTAAAGTTGTTAAAGATATAAAAATCACTGCAGTGCCTGCATGTAATAGCAATCATAATATAAATGAATGTGTTGGTTTTTTTAATTTATGTAGATAATAAATTAATATATTTTACTGGTGATACTAATCAAACAGAAGCGATGTTAGATTTTCCTTCTTTAAATATTGATTATTGCTTATTACCAATTGACGGAGTCTTTAATATGGGGCCTAAAGAAGCAATAAAATGTGCTAAAGTTATTAAAGCAAAAAAATATATTCCTATTCATACAAGATTAGGTGTTTTATTTGATGAAGAAATTGCTAAAGAATTTAAATATTCAGACCGATTAATAATGCATCCTAACGATGAAATAGAACTTTAATTATTTTTAATTTGTTTTCTAAATTCATATAAAGCAATACTTACAGCATTTGTTATATTTAATGAATCTATATTTTTAGAATGTTTAATGATAATAGAATTATTATCTAAATACTTTTTATCAAGGCCAGTAGCTTCGTTTCCAAATGTTAAAGTATGAAGATTATTAGTAAATTTAAATGAATCTAAAGTATTATTTGTTTGAAGCATAAAGGCATTTATTTCGTGTTCTTTATAAGCTGATTTATATTCTTCTAACGAGGAAAAATATTTAAAATTTATTGAAAATATTGCTTCCATACTAGCTCTTATAACTTTTGGATCAAATATATCTACCCCTGGTTTAATAATAGCTAAATTTAGGATATCAAAACCTAAAGAACTACGAATGATAGTTCCTAAATTTCCCATATTTGCAGGATTATCTAACAAGATATGGTTTTTATTTTTATCTAAATTAGTATCATATTTATTAAAAATACCAATAACAAAACAATTTTCTTTTGGTGATAATTTATTAATTAATTTATCGTTATATTTAATTTTATCTTTATTAATATTTTCTTTAATAAAAGATAAAACTTCTTCATTTTTAAAAGAAGAATGGATATAAATATCAATAATATATTCTTTCTTATGTTTAATAAGTTCTATAGTTGGAAAGGCTCCTAATGAATATGAGTATATAAACTCTTTTTTATAATTTTTAATTTCCATAAGATAATTATATCTATTATCTGGAACATTTAACATATGAAATGCTGTTTTCTTTTTATATATTTTAAATTATAATAACTTAATGAGGTATTGATATGTACAAATATAAACTTTCGTTTTGTAAGATTTTTATCATTTTCAGTGTTTGTTTTATTGCTATCCCTTATATACAAAATATTATTCTAGCAATAAATAGTGTTTCAAATAATTCAACTAATGCAGTATGGCTTGTATTTTCTTTCTTTACGCCTTTTACTGTTATTGGAGTATTAGCATTATTAACTTTTGTTGGTGGTATTATCTTAGAAAAAGAAAATAATGATCGAACTGGAAAGATTACTCTTCGTGTTTTATTAATAGTTTTCTTTGTTGAAATTTTACTTTCACTTACTAGTGGAATCAATGGTTTTGCTAGTTCAATTGTTCTTTTAGCTAGTAATGTTATAGCAAATGGAGTTGTCGATTTAATATTCAGTTTACTTATTATTGCAGCTAGTGTTGTTTCTTTAGTATTAGTTTTAAGAAAAGGAATTAAACCTTTAATTGAATTTATTTTCAACAAAGAAGCAAGTGGTAGTAATAATTAGTTTATGAATGTTTTGTTGGTTTATTTTACTGGAACTTATAATACAAGATTCGTTTCTAGTTTATTAAAAGATAAATTTATCAAAACAAATAATAGTGTTACTTTATATGAATATAGTTATAGAAATAACTCTATAGATTTATCAAAATATGATTTAATAGGCATAGGTTATCCAATCTATGCTTTTAATTCACCTAAAGTTTTTAATAAGTTTTTAAAAAAAATAGATTTAAAGGATAAAGATTGCTTTATCTATAAAGATAGTGGAGAAACTTTAAGATATAATGATTCTTCAAGTAGAACAATAAAACATATTTTAAAACAAAAAAATGCTCATTTATTGTATGAAATGCATATTGCAATGCCTTATAACATCATATTTCCTTTTGAGAATATATTTATAAAAGAACTGGTAAATTATGCTGATAAATCTTGTTCAATTCTAGTTTATGATTTATTAAACCATAATAAAGTAATTATTAAAGATAATATCTATTACAGAACAATAAGTTATATACTATCGATTATTAATTTTGGTGCATATGTTAATCATCTCTTTTATAAAGTGGATTATAAGAAATGTATTCATTGTAATATGTGCTTATATACCTGTCCAAATCATAATATTGTAATAAAGAATAATAAATATAAGTTTAAGAAGAATTGTTCAATGTGCATGCGTTGTTCTTTTTATTGTCCTAAATCGGCAATAGATATTGGTTTTTTGGAACCTTGGAAATTAAAGAATTATTATAATCTTACAAAGATTAGCATTAGTAATAAAGCAAAAACTAGATATATAAATGAGGATTCTAAAGGTTTCTATAAATGTTTTGTTAAAACATTCAATAAGGTTGATAATAGATATAAGGAAATATATGAAGAAATACACAAAATGGGTTTATAAACATTGTAAAGATCTAAAAGATAAAAATATTATTCTTACTGGAGCAAATAGTGGGATTGGTTTTTATATTTCTTATTATTTAGTAGCCTTACATGCAAATTTAATAATGGCTGTTAGAAATATAGAAAAAGGGCAAGAAGCAAAGGAAGCAATCTTAAAAGATTTTCCTAATGCGAATATTTTAATACTTGAAGTAAATATTTCAAATAATGATAGCATAAAAGAGTTTTCAAAAAGTTTTAAAGATAAACATATTGATTTTTTAATTAATAATGCAGGAATATATCATTTACCACGTCAATATAATAAAGATAAAATTGAATTAACTTTTGCTACTAATACAATTGGTCCAGTCTTATTAACAAAGACTTTAAAAAGATATGTAAGAGATGATTTTAGAGTTATTAATTGTGCAAGTATATCTTATTCATTTAAGAAAGAAGATTTAGATGATTTATATTCACTTAAACTTAAAAATAAAACAAGTATATATGCACGTAGTAAACGCTATTTAATGATTGAATCTTTATATGAAAAACAAAACGAAACATCATTAAATATTTGTCATCCTGGAGTAACTGCTTCTAATTTATTTGACGCTAGTAAAGGTGGATTTTCTAAATCGTTTAATAAACTTATTAAACCTTTAATGAGATTAGTTTTTATTTCACCTAGTAAGGCAGCTTTAAATGCAGTCTACGCAACTTCAATAGATACAAAATATGGTTATATGATAGGTCCTAAAGGCTTTTTACATATCTATGGATATCCTGGAGTTCAGAAGATCAAAAAAGACATGTTAGACAGTAAAACACAAAAAGAAGTAAATAATTCAATTGATGGTTTAATTTAATTCAAATATATATTAGAATAATTAACGATATGAATTTACACTTGATAACTTTAGAGGAAATTACCATAAATCCTTCGGGAGGCATGGGGATATTTTTCTCTTATTGTTATTTATTTATAATTGGTAGTTTCTTAGGTTGGTGTATTGAAGTTCTTTTTAGAAGGATATTTTCAATGCATAGGTGGGTTAATCCTGGATTCTTAAAAGGACCATGTTTACCTTTATATGGTTTAGGGTTATGTTTATTACATTTAATTAGTGAATTATCTTATAGATATATATGTAATGGAGATTTAGTGCCTGACTATTATTTTACTTTTGAGTCTTCTTCAGTATGTTTAGGTAGTTTAAATTATTGGTGGACTTCCTTAATTGTAGTTTTATTAATTGGAGTAGGAATGACTTTATTAGAATTTATTGCCGGACTAATATTTGTAAAAGGATTAAATATTAAATTATGGGACTATTCCTCATTAAAAGGAAATGTAATGGGAATTATTTGTCCTTTATTTAGTGCAATATGGATGGTATGTGGAGCTTTATATTGGTTCTTTATCCGTCCATTTATTTTAGGTGCTTTAACTTTCTTTAATTCTAATATTTGGTTTATTACTTTCTTACTTGGTTTATTCTATGGAATTTTATTAATTGATATAGTTGCTTCAGTTTCTTTATCTATCAAAGTTAGTGGAACTGCTAAGAAAAATCATTTAGTTGTCGATTTTGAAAAATTTAAGTTGAATTTAAAATCAAAAGATATTAAATATAAAAAGAACAAATCACAATTTCAAGTTGCAGTTGAAGAAGCTGCTAGTGTTCTAAAAAATAAATTAGGTCAATTTACGTATGATATTAAACGTCATATGTATATTAATAATGAGATTCCTGCTAAAGGAGCAGCAGAAATTGATGAGACTCCAAGAAGTAAACAAAAAGAGTTGAAGGACAAAAAAGACTCCAAATAACATTTAGAAAGAGGGAAAAAAACATGTTACACGTAATTAAACATCCACTTATTGATTTAAAACTTAATAAGATGAGAGACGAAAAGACCAATTCAAAGGATTTTAGATTTTTATTAAATGAAATCGCATCCTTAATGACTTATGAAGTATTTAGAGATTTAACTCTTCATGTAGTCGGTACTAGAAGAACTCCAACAGGAGTTACTATTGAAAAAGTAAGATTAGATAAGAATATTGTTATCTGCCCAATCTTAAGAGCTGGTATTGGTATGTCAACTGGTGTTCAAGATATGCTTCCAATGGCTAAAGTTGGCCATATTGGTTTATATCGTGATGAGAAGACATTACAACCACATGAATATTATTGCAAAATGCCAGTAGTTGAAAATCCATTAGTATTAATTTGTGATCCAATGCTTGCAACTGGTGGAAGTGCTTGTGATGCTATTTGTGCTTTAAATAAAAGAGGTTTCAAAGAAATTAGATTATTATGTTTAGTTGGTGCCCCTGAAGGTATTAAAAAAGTTGAAAAAGAACATCCAGAAGTTGAAATTTATTTAGCAGCTGTTGATGAAAAATTAAATGATAAGGGATATATTCTTCCAGGTCTTGGTGACGCTGGAGATAGAATCTTCGGAACTCTATAATATATTAAAAATGTACCGCTCAGCGGTACATTTTCTTTATATTTAATTATCTATTTCTTTAAATACTTCACCTATTGGAGCATTTATTTGGCATTTAATTTTTCTATCAATTTGAAGTGGGTCTTTATTAATAACATAAACATTATCTCCAAAGAAATAATTTATAAAACTTGCTGCTGGATACACTCTTAAAGAAGTACCTGCAATAATTAATAGATCTGCTTCTTGAAGAGCAATCATAGCTTTAGTAATTGTATTTTCATCAAGTCCTTCATCATATAAAACTACATCAGGTTTTATTAAACCATGACATTTAGGACAATATGGAACTGGACCGAGTTTTAGTATTTCATCTAAAGTATATTTACTACAACAATTTGTACAATAATTTCTAAGTACTGATCCATGAAGTTCAATTACATTTTTACTACCTGCTAATTGATGTAATCCATCAATGTTTTGTGTAATTACAGTTACATCTTTTTGCTTTTCTAATTTTGCTAAATAAGTATGAGCATAATTAGGCTTTGCATCTTTATTAATCATAAATTCATAGTAAAATTTATAGAATGTTTCAGTATGTTCTACAAAATAATCATGTGAAAGCATTATTTCATATGGCATTCCATATTTACTTTTTAATTTATATAATCCATCTTTTCCTCTAAAATCTGGAATTCCGCTTTCAGTAGATACTCCAGCTCCACCAAAGAAGACAATATGTTTAGCCTTTTTAATAGCTTCTTTTAATGAAATTATGTTTTTATCCATAGCAATATTATAATACATACTAAATTTATAGTTTCATTAATTTTCATTAAAAATTGATATTTTTTACAATTTTAAACGTTTTCACTGACATTATTGTCAATTTATGCTATTATATATGCATGGAAATTAAATATAAAATCGGAGATTACGTTGTCCATAAGTTTAATGGCGTTTGTCAGGTTGTGGATATTAAAAAAGAAGACTATGGAAACGGAATAGAAAGCTATTATGTTCTTGAATCTTTTGATAGCATTTCAAAAATGCATATTATGATTCCTACAGCAAATTGTCCTCAATTAAGAGATATTATAACTACAGAAGAAGCAAATAAAATAGTGGAGCATCTTCCAAAATCTAAAGATATTTGGATCAAGGATGCTCGTCGTAGAAAAGAAAGATATAACGAAATTATAGATAAAGGTAGTTATGAAGATATGTGTGATTTATTGCATACTCTATATTTTAAGAAGGAAGAATATAAAGAAAATAAGAAACCAATACCTATTGAAGACAAAAAAATCTTTGATTTAGCAGAAAAAATACTATTTGGTGAACTTTCTATCAGTTTAGGAATTGACAAAAGCGAAATAAGTAATTATATTAATAGTAAGTTGTTTATTAATTAGTTTTTCATAAATTTTATATATATGAAAACTCTTAGCAAAATGCTAAGAGTTTTTATTTGTTTGTAATATAATAATTTATATGATTATACGTAAAGCAACTAAAGAAGATTTAAATGATATATTAGCAATTTATGAACATGCTAGAACATATATGCGTGAACATAATAATCCTAATCAATGGGGTAAGATATATCCATATAAGAAATATATTGTTAGTGATATTGGGAAAGGCGAATTCTATGTTGCTTTAGATAATAATGAAATAGTAGGTTGTTATAAATTTATTATTGGTAATGATCCTACATATGATGTTATTGATGGAAAATGGTTAGATGATTCTAAATATGCTGTTATACATCGTTTAGCATCGAAATATAATGATAAAGGTATTGGTTCATTTATCATTAAATATTGTATAGGTATATATCCTCATATTCGTATTGATACCCATAATGATAATTTACCTATGCAAAACTTATTATATAAATTAAACTTTAAAAAGACAGGAGTAATCTATGTTCGTGGAGGGTCTCCACGGGTAGCATTTGAGTATTATGAAAAATAAAAATCCAAATATGTATTATATTGTAGGTGGTATAGTACTTACAATTAGTGTTGCTATTATGGCAATCGGAATTACTGTACCTATGGTAATGACTGAACCAAGTTATATTGGATGGATTGGTGTAGCAATTGTAGCTGTTGGAGTAATTTTATTTTTCTATGGTATTTATCTATTAAAAAAAGGTAATTTTATTAAAATAAATAAAGAATTATTAAAACAAAAAGAAGAACAAGAAAAACAAGCTAAAATAATCGATGAAATGATTGAAAATAAGAAAAAAGAGAATAACAAGAAAGATTAATTAAGATTTAACCACTCTTTTAAGATATTTATAACTTTGTTATTTTCTTGAACATAACCAATATGTTGAGAATATTCTAATAATTCCCATTTTGAATTTTTAATATTATCATGCATTAATTTATTAATATATGGAGAAGATTCATCTTCTTGGCCACTTATAATTAGTGTTTTTATTTTTATATCTTTAAGTTTATCAGTTACATCATAATTTAATAATGTACCATTTCCATATACTTCACTTTTTCCCCACATGTAATTATATAATTCTCTACCAAATGGATAAGGGTTTGTATAAGGATAAAATTTTTTAAAAGCGTTTTTATGATTATTAACATGTTCACTTACAAATCTATTAGAGGCATTGGTGAACATTTTTTCATTATATTTTTTGCCTTCAAATTCATTAAGCAGTGCCTTCTTATAAGAAATTGGATAGTTTTCTATACTTCTTGAATTTTCTTGATTCCAGATTTTTGTTGATGGCAATGTAGAAAATAGTATTAGAGAAGAAATATCTTTTGGACTTTTATTTGTTACATAGTGTAATGCGAGCATTCCACCCCAAGAATGCCCAAGTAAATGATATTTTTTAATATTTAAAAGCTTAACTAAAAGCACTAATTCCTCTTCAAAGGATTCAAATGTGTATAATTCCTTATATTTATCTTTATTGATAGTGCTAAAACCACATCCGTGTTGATTATAAAATACAATTGTTAATCCTGATTCAGCTAATTCTTTAAAAGGGCCTTCATAGGAATAAAATGGCGATCCTGGCCCTCCACATAAAACTATTAGTGGAGTAGTATCGTTATTTATTTCGCCATAAATTTTATAAAAAGTTTTATAATCTTTTGTTTTTAAAAATCCAGCTGAAATCTTCATAAACTATTCTTCTTTATGATGATATTTTAATTGACTTGTTAAAATGATAGCAATTTGAATTGGTATACCTATAATAAAAATTTCCCATAGATTTATAGTTGGTGGGTAAAAGAATAATTGTAAGAATACACAAATAACTATTGTCCAATTTAAGAAAGAAAAGATAACATATTTAACCCATCTTTCTTTAGGTGGCCATATAGCTTTAAATATTGTAGCAAGTAAAAAACTAGCTGGAACTGACCAACCAAAAACCATAATATAATTTATTGCGCCATCAGTTGCTGTTAATAGTGCTGCATATAAAATAGTTGCTAATAGCCAAACTAAGGTAATTGATAAAGCAAGAATAACATTCTTCCTAATTTCATCACCAATACCATTGCTATATTTATCTTTTTTTGTTTTTATATCTTCATTACTAGTTAAATAATCTAAAGTAACACCATACAATTTACATAAGTTATAGAGTATTTCAATATCAGGTAAAGTTTCACCTGTTTCCCATTTAGATATTGCTTTATCACTATAATTTAGCTTTTGAGCTAACTCAGATTGAGTAAGCTTTTTTGCTTTTCTCAACTCTACTAAATTTTTTGCTATTGTTTGTTTAATATTTTCCATACCTATAAAATATACCTTTTTTATAAAGAATTCAATCGGTAAATAAGGCATATTCTCTTAAAAATAGAGTTGTAGAATGAAGGCTAAAATTAATAGAGTTAATTCTCTTTTTAAGATTCACTAATTAGAGTGCCTTTTATTTTTAAAATTATATAATGTAGTTTAGTAAACTAGATGTTTACTGTAAGTAGAAAATTATGAGAAAAGATAGTGTTATTTACTACAAAGATGAACTAAATGATGAATTTTCAGGTATTTCAAGAAAAACATTTTTAGTAAACGAAACTTTTAAGTATATTAATACTAACATTTTTTATAAGTTTTTTAGGTTCATTGTGTACCGTTTGATTATGACTCCTGTTGCTTTTTTATATTCTCACATAAAGTTTAAAGTGAGAATTTACAATAAAAAAGTTTTAAAAGAATATAAGAAGACTGGTTATTTCTTATATAGCAATCACACGAATGTTCCACTTGATGCTTACCTTGCAAATTTGGTTTCTTACCCTACAAATACGTACGTTATTGTAAATGCGGAGAACTTAAGTGTAAAAGGTACAAGAACTTTTATGAAAATGGTCGGTGCTTTACCAATTCCGAATTCAATTAAAGGAATGCCAAATTTTTTAAAAGCATTAGATTATAGAAGTCAAAAAGGATCAAGCATTGTTGTGTTTCCAGAAGCTCATATTTGGCCTTACTACAATAAGATTAGACCTTTTAAGGATGTTTCATTTAGATATCCTATAAAAGAAAACAAACCAATATTCTCGTATACAGTTTGCTATAAAAAAAGAAAGCATTCTAAAAAACCAAGAGTTGAAGTATATGTTGATGGTCCATTTATGCCTAATACTAATTGTGAAGATTTACATGCTGAACAAACTCGTTTAAGAAATTTAGTTTATGAAGCAATGTCTAATGAAGCAACTCTTCATAGTGATTATGAATATATTAAATATGTTAGAAAGGAAGATTAAAAATGATTAACGTTTTATATTGTGGCAATGAATTTATCTTTAATGGTATTTTGTTATCTAGTTTATCAATGGCTAAAGTAACTAAAGATAGTATTCATTTTTATATCTTTACTGCTAATTTAACCTATTTAAAAGAGTCATATAAATCAATAACTACTAAAGAAGCTAAATATTTAGAAAAATGTTTAAAGAAATATAATAAAGATAATAAAGTTACATTACTTGATTTATCTGAAGATTATAAGAAATATTTAGAGCATTCAGCAAATAACTTAACAAAATATACTCCATATACTTTATTAAGATTATTTATGGATGTAGTCCCTGAATTACCAAGTAAGGTTTTATATATTGATGCTGATACATTAGTTAAAAAAGATATTGGTGAATTATATTTTATTGATATTAATGATGTTGAGTTTGCTGGAGTTAGAGATTTCCTTGGTAAATTCTTTATATATCCAAATTATATTAACGCCGGTGTATTGTTATTTAATCTTGATAAATGTAAAGAAACAGGATTATTTGCTAAATGTAGAGAATTAGTAGATACAAAGAAAATGTCATATCCAGATCAAGATGCTTTAAATAAATTAATTATTAAAAAGAAGTTTTTACATCGTCGATATAATTCACAAAGAATGAATCATAAAGATGATGTTATTAGACATTATAGTAAATCTTTTAGATTATTCCCTATATTTCATATTATTAATGTTAAACCATGGAATATTGAAGGAATGCATAAGAAATTAAAAGATCATACTGCAGATAAATTATTAGAAGAATATAAAGTCTTAATGAAAGACTATGAAAGTGTGAAGTAATATGGATTTAGTTATTAAAATATCATTTATTGTTTATTTAATAGTGTTAGGTTTAACATTTATTTTATATTTACCAAGAATTGTTTGTTGGTTTGGTTCAATTAGAAAACAAGTTCATTATACAAACGCTAAAAAGAATAAAATCTGTGTATTAATTCCTGCTCGTAATGAGCCAAAGACAATTGAAAACTTGTTTATGGATTTAAAAAAGCAAGATTATGACCAAGATAGTTTTGAGGTCTATGTAATTGTTGCTAATAAAAAGGATCCAAATATTTCTTTAATCAAAAAATATGGGTATAACGTTCATATTTGTGAAACTCAAAAAAGAAAAGGCGATGCTTTAGATAGTGCAATTAAAACTATTTTAAAAACAAACAATATTTTTGATGCATATTTAATCATCGATGCTGATTGCGGATTAAAAGAAAATTACTTAACTGAAATGAATGATGCTTTAGCAAGTAATCGTCAGATTATTTTATCTAAAAAAGTAGTTAAAAATTATACAATGAAAGATAAAAATGCTTTATCAATTCAAGGAGCATGTAATGGTATTATTTGGACTTTAATTGATGAAATGGGTAATAGATTTAAAAGCGACCATTACTTTACTGGTATGACTATTGGTACAGGACTTATGATTAGAAAAGATGTTGTTCAAGAATGGGGTGGTTGGAACTATAAATCAACTTTAACTGAAGATATTGAACTTGAAGAAGATATGGCAGTAAAAGGTTATACATTCTTTTATGCAAGTTATGCATTAATGTATATGGAAGAAGCTCCATCATTAAAAGTAACTAATAAACGTAGAACTAGATGGATGAGTGGAGTAGTTGATTCTACTAGATTATATGAAGATAAATTAAAAAAATCTGTTAAAGGGAAAGGCATTAAAGCTCATTTAAATAAATATTATGTTCAAGGATGTAATTATGCTTATTACTTTATTGGAGTTAGTGTTATATATTCAATTGTAGCTTTAATTACTTCTTTAATTACTTTGTGTTCTGGATATTTTACTTATTCAATTCAAACTTTGTTTGTAGGAATTTTAGCTATTTTAGTTATTTATTTATCTTTCTTTATTATGACAATGGTAGCAATGATAGTAGACCACAAACACATTAAAACCACTTTTATTAATAAAATTAAAATCTTATTTTTACACCCAATATTTTATATGGGATATATTAAAATTGTTTTTAAAGCTTTAGCTGGTATTAATGATGATACTTGGGAAGCTATTGAAAGAGTTCCAAGTGGAGAATTACCTAAATAATTATGAATTTACCTAATATTAAACCAAGAAAAGAAATCTTTGATAAAATTAAAATTCTTGAAAAAGAAGGTCGTTTTAATGAACATGTAGATGATATTCATTTAGATAATGTATATAAAGTAGATAGTAATTATGAATACATTAAAACACATGCTAAAGATAAATTTATTTATTGGTTAAAATATAACTTTGTTGTTAAACCATTTAGATCATACCATGTACATCACACAATGCATGTTAAAGTAAATGGAAGAGAGAATTTAAAAGGAATTAATAATGCAATAATTACTTCAAATCATGTTTTTATTTATGATTGTTTTGCAAATCAATATGCTTTAAGAGGACATAAAACTTATATTACTGCTGCTCCATTTAATTCACAAAAAGGTAGTTTTGGTGAATATATGAGAGTGGGTGGGATGCTTCCTTTTAGTGATGATATTGGTGGAATGAAAAATTTTATTAAGACATCATCTAAGCTATTAAAAACTAATAATTATCTTTTGTTTTATCCTGAGCAATCTGAATGGTATTGTTATGAAAAACCACGCCCATATTTACCTGGAGCATTTCATTTTGCAGTTAAATTTAATGTACCAATTATTCCTATTTTTATAACCTTTATTCATACTGGTAAAAAAGATAAATATGGTTATGAAAAGTTGAAATTTGTTGTTAATATAATGAAGCCAATATATAAGGATCCAAATAAAGACGATAAAGAAAATTTAGAGTATTTAAAAGATTTAAATATGAAAATGTGTCAAGATAAATATAATGAATTTTATAAAAAATAATAAATAACTATATCATTTCCATTCTCTTTTTAAATAAATATTCTTTTATGTTAATATTTTTATATGTTTTATATATAATTTTAGAAGTGGAGGAATATTATGAAAGCAATAGGTATTGATATTGGTGGTTCTTCAATTAAATGGGGCATAGTTGATGAAGATGGTAAACTAACAAATAAATGCGTTATTAAAATTGATCATAATAAATCTCAAGAAAATATAATTAACGAACTAAATGATAGTTTATTATTAAACATAAAAGATTTTAATGGATTTGAAGGAATTGGAATAGGCTGTGCTGGCTCTATTGATTCTACAAATGGAATAGTTGTATATTCTAATAACTTAAAGTGGAAAAACTTAAAACTTAAAGAAATTATTGGAAACAGAATTAAGCTTCCAATACATATTAGTAATGATGCAAATTGTGCTTTATTAGCAGAAACTACATTTGGTATAGCAAAGAGAAATCCTAATGTTATATTTTTAACAATTGGAACTGGTATTGGAAGTGGAATATATTTAAATGATCAACTTTATGAAGGTGTTAAAGGGATGGGTGCTGAACTTGGTCATATGGTCATAGAAACTAATGGATTTAATTGCACTTGCGGAAGAAAAGGATGCTTAGAAAGCTATGTATCATCTGTTGGTTTAACAAATTTAATTAGAGATGGCATCAAAAATAAAGGGTATAAAAATTTAGAAAAAATATTTGGGTCCACAAATGATATAGATATTGAAGTATTTTTTGATTTAGTTAAAAAAAATAATGAAGAAGCACTAAAAATATATAAAGAATATATTTATTATTTTGGCGAAGGATTATTAAATATTTGTACAATTTTTAAGCCAAATACAATAATTCTTGGTGGAGGTATTTCTAAAGCTGGAAATGTTTTGTTAAACCCATTAAAGGAATATTTACAAAAATATCATTATGGTTTTGGAAACGAAGATACTCCAAAAGTAGATTTACTAATATCTAAATACACTGCAGATGCTGGAATAATTGGTGGTGCAGCTTTAGTATTTAAAAAACGTGATGGTTATGTATCAACGTTAAGAAGCAAAGTTGGGAATATGCCACTAGTTATAGCGAACTCAGCAGTGGTTGTTTTAAATAAAGAAAATGAAATATTATTAGAAAAAAGAGAAGATGATGGCTATTTAGATATTCCCGGTGGTTCAATAGAATTTGGTGAATCAATTGAAGACGCAGCAAAAAGAGAACTATTTGAAGAAACAGGTTTAATTGCTCTAGATATGAAGCTATTAAAAACTTATTCTGGAAAATTAACATATCATTTATATCCAAACGGCAATGAAATTTCTGGAATTGATTCTATTTTTATTGTTAGAAAGTATAAGGGTGATTTCAAACTTCAAGAATGCGAAGTAAGCGGTTTAGATTGGTATGATATTAATACAGAATTCACTTTAATGACTCCAAGAAATCATCAGATTATTTTGGATTTAAAGAAAATTTTAAAAAAATAATTCAAATTTAATTGTTATTAAAATAAATTCATAATGTAAATTAAAAAATAATTATTTAAGTAAATAAAACTAAAAAAATATAAACATTAAAAAATGTATGAAAGAGTATGATTATTTCTAATCAAAAGCCTAAATAAACATTATAAAACTGTATAAAGTAAGAGAGCAGCGAAATAATTTCTTGTTGGAAAAAATGCAGTCTTTTTAATAAAATAAAGAATAATTTAATTAAAAAAATGATTTTTTAGTATTTTAAAAATTTCTTTTAATTAAATAACTGATCAAAAAAAGATAAAAATTTTTAATATATAAAAAAGCATTATATAAAGATAAAGAAAGCGCTTACAAAAAAGTGTTTGACTTATGGTTTTTGTTGAATATAATTAAAATATAAGGTAAAAAGTGTTTGATTAATTTAATTTATTTAAGTAAAAACACTTAAAAAAGGTAGGACAAATATGAAAAAGAAAATTAGTGTAGTTTTATTAACTGCTTTAGCTGTTTTAGGAACAGTTGGAGGATTAGTTAGTTGTGGAAACAACGAAACCCCAGTTACACCAACAGAAGATGATAAAATTAGTGTAACTTTAAGTGATTCAGCAATAAGCTTAAAAGTTGGTGAATCAAAAACAATTACAGCGACAACAAATCCAGTTGGTAAAACAGTTATGTTTACAACTTCTGATAGTGATGTTGCTTCAGTAGCAAAAGATGGAACAATTAAAGCACAAAAAGTAGGAAAGGCTACAATCACTGCAACAACAGCAGATGATTTAACTGCAACTTGTGAAGTTACAGTTACCGAAGAAGCTGTACCAAGTTTACCAAGTGATACAACAGTTTTTGAAGTTCCATTAAATAATGCTAGTAAAAATACATCTGCTGTTGAAGGATATGAAGTTACATATGCAGATAATATTGCTCAAATTGATTGGTCTAGTAGTAGTATTAAAGATTCTTCTTGGGACAACTATTTAATTTGTGATTTCCCAACTGGAGATTTTACTCGTAAAACAGATTTACATATTATGGGTAAAGGCAGTGATGCAATGACTGTTTATTATAAAATTTTATCTGATGAAAATACTATTTCTGAAGGAGAATTGACATTCTCAAATAAATATAGTGATGTTGATGTTAGTCTTGCAGAAGAGAAAAGATATTTATTAGGTCAAGGTACATTAAAACTATTAGTTTATGCACCAAAACCAGGAGCATTTACTGATGCTGGTTCATTTATGATTGCTCATGCTTATATGAACGGAGATAAAGATAAAGGTGAAGAACCAAGTTTTGATATTAATGATTATGAAGCCAAATATAATTTCCCAACTACTAATACATTAGAAGAATTAAATGCAAGTGGAATCATTTATGATCAAATTAGTGGTTCAAAAGGTGATTGTACAGTTACTTATGGAGAAACTGGTGTTACCTTTACAAATAAAAATAACTTCAATGATTGGGGAGATTATGCATTTAAGTTCCCTGAATATGATGGAGATAAAATTGTTGATTATACTGGAGTCACAAAGATTGTAGCAAAAATTAATGCTTCTGAAGGAGCATGGATTAAATATCGTTCTGGATGGAGTGCAAGTATTGAAGAAGTCCATGTTACTAGTGAATTAGCAAATAAAGATTTCTATATTGTTTTAACTGTTGCTTCTATTACTCCTTGGGATTCAATCCTTGATATTGCTCCTTTATATAGAGATAGTGGATATACTAGCGATTTAACAATTACAGTAAAAGAATTAATGGCAATGGCTCCTAAAGCTAATTAGGTAATAATATGAAAGACAATAGAATACTACTTATTCCATCTCTTTTCACATTATTAGTATCTTTAATAGTTCCTTCAAAAGCAAATGAAGATATAGTAGATAGTTCATCAAATTTAAGTAATGGAAATAATTATAATAGTAGTGATGAATTTGTAACTATAAAAGATGGTAAATTTAATTACCAAAATAGTGAATTTCGTTTTATTGGTAGTAATAATTATTATTTACATTATAAAGATGAAATAATGGTTGAAGATGCAATTTCAAGTGCTGCAAAAGGAGGATTTAATGTCCTCCGCACTTGGGGTTTCTTTGATGGAGTGGATGATGATTATAATAATAACCATGCTTATATGCAGCCATATGCAAATTCTTATGAAGCCCCAAAAACTGCTCCTGATTATTATGTAAATTGTTGGGAAAGAATGGATTATGCTCTTAATGTTGCAAAAGAAGAGGGTGTTAAATTAATTATTGTATTTACCAACTATTGGTCAGATTTTGGTGGAATTACTCAATATGTTAAATGGAGTGATGCTAATAGTGGGATTGATATAACGGATAAAAATTATAGTCCAGATTTATCGAAGTTTTATGAAGATAGTTTTTGTAAAGAAACATTCAAGAACTATATGAATTATTTTGTTAATAGAGTGAATACTGTTAATGGAGTTACATATAAAGATGATCCTACAATTATGGGATTTGAACTTATGAATGAACCTCGTAATCCAGGTAAAGATGTTTCTATTGTTACTAATTGGGCTAATGAAATGACTACATATCTTCGTTCGATTGATTCTAATCACTTAATTGCATTAGGTGATGAAGGATATTTTTCAAATAGAGAATCTGATGCATATAATGGTCAAAGTAAAGATAGTTATAATGGAAATCAAGGTGTAAGTTATGAAGACATTATTGCTCTTCCTAATATTGATTTTGGTACCTATCACTTATATCCAGAAGGATGGGGTGCTCCAGAAGTAGCTGAAGCATGGGGCAAAAAATGGATTAAAGATCATATTGAAGCTACTGATAAAGTTAATAAACCATGTATTCTAGAAGAATTTGGAATTAATACTCAAAATAAACAAAATAGAGAATTAATTTATTCTTCATGGTGCCAGCAAATATACGATTTAAATGGTGCCGGAGCATTATTTTGGATGATTGCTGGTAAGGATACTGGTGATAGTAGTGATAATGGATATTATCCTGATTATGATGGATATAGATTATTATGGAAAGGTGAAAGCAAATCTTCTGAAGAAATTATTGCTTTACATAATTATGCAACGATGTTTACTTATGGAGCAGATTTTGTAACTTTTGAAGATAAGATATTCTTTATTGCACCTTATAAAACTGTTGCTGATTATACTAGCGATGGACCAGTAGAAATTGATAGTGATACTACTCCAATCTATAGAAGTAAAATAAGTGTTAGAAGTGATAAAACTGTTAAAAGAGTTGCTATCTATACAAACTACGTTTATGCAGGTGAAATGATTTATGATAGTGATTCTAATTATTACTATTTTGATATAGAAATGAAATATTATTTAAGAGGAAACAAGATATCAATTTACGTAAAGAGTTATTTTGATGATGGCACTACATTAGAAAGTGATATGGGCTTTATTCAAAGACAATTAAAATATTCTATGGTTTTAGATAAAACATATGAATTTAATAGTAGTGATAGTGAAGCACCAACCCTATATAACTATGGAAATTGTGCAGTCAAATCCTTTACTGGAGTCAATTTATCAGATTTTAATGGTGGTAGTTATAAGATAACTTGCAATAGTAAAGAAAGTACCTATTGGAGCGAACTCAAAATAGGAGTTAAAGGATTAGGGAGTGTTATAACAGACCATAATGAAGTTGATTATGATGTATATTTTCAAAAAGATTTATGTATTCCTTATGATGGAAAAATTCCATCTGGAGCAGAAGCTACAGAAAATTCATATGGTTTTAGAAACTATGCTGCTTTAGACCCAAGTTGGACAAAATTATGTCTTAATGAAAACAATATAAAAGCTACTGATTGTGAAGTAGTAGCTATTGATGGAGTCGATTACTATAAACAAACAGTAAAGATTCCATATAGTGCTGATGATACTCAAACATTATTAGTACTTGGTATTGTCTTTAATTATTTAGGTTATGAAGGTGATTTATATATTGATAACTTAAAGTTCTATAACAAGGTTGATGAAGGAACCGCTACTGATGGATATGAAGAAAGACCAGAATTAGTAGAACCTAGTGATGATACTAATACTGATACTAATAATTCTTCAATAAATTTACCATTAGTAATTAGTTTAAGTGTTATTGGAGTAGCAGTTATTACAACTATAATTATTCTTGTTCGTAACAAAATATTAAAGAAAAAACCTATTAAATAAGCCTCCTTTTCCAAAAGAGTGAAGAAATATACTATCAAACAGTGTATGGATTCACTCTTTTATTATGTTAAGATTTTATGGTTTTGTGATATTATAATCTTGCTGCAGGAGTGGTGGAATTGGTATACGCCCCGGTCTCAGAAGCCGGGTTCGAAAGAATTGAGAGTTCAAGTCTCTCCTCCTGCACCATAAAAATATCTTATTTTGTTAATGAAATGAAAATAGAAACAAAGTAAAATAAACATATTGCTCCTGTGGCGGAATTGGTAGACGCGTTGGACTCAAAAGAGTCTCGGTTCGCCAAAAATGCAATTTCAAAAAAGCCCGATACTATCGCACTTATTGAGATTACTCCAAACGAGGGCTGAGTGGAAAAAGCCACTGAAATGGCAAAATTACCCCTATATTTCCACTCAAGCGACTAAAAACAGGGTCGAATTTACCTGAAATAGGTCAAAAAATGGGGGTGTTCAGAAAAATTCGGATGTGCCTGATTCGGTTCGTGTTGGTTCGTTAACACTTAGAAGAGTTTCGCTCCAAAAAAATGGTAGTGGAACGCTATAAAAAGTGTGATAGAATCTCACTTATGCAGGTGTGGCGTAATGGCAGCCGCGACAGACTCAAAATCTG